>Ga0208147_1000004_pt1 | contig 76541 bp, 96 predicted proteins | sample DEB3_08_DNA_FD_184520 | JGI IMG/M metagenome (GOLD analysis project Ga0208147, IMG submission 184520) | Aqueous microbial communities from the Delaware River and Bay under freshwater to marine salinity gradient to study organic matter... | ecosystem: Environmental > Aquatic > Marine > Coastal ... | reverse complement strand
ACCATAAGCAGCTGAGAAGCCCGAGGATCTAACCCAGTAGTTTCCGTGTCTAAATAAACCACGGGACTGAATTCGAACGTTTCCAACGTACGCACGAGATCGCACTCACTCCGGACGATTTGCACTTGCACTGTGAACCTCCAATCGATAAGTCGGAAAAAGAAACCAAAAGCCATCTCGAGATGCAACCAACTGACAATCCTCTAGCACAATAACTAACGAGCCTGCATCAAAAACAAGCCGCAGGCACTTAGGAGTGTACCCTTTACCATCCGACCCTATCCGCTTCTCAGGCGGATTAGCCATACCTGTGAGCTTCTGCAACTCAACAGAGACCAAAGTAGCACTGAATGAGTGCGAGCCAAACACAACCAGTAGATTCTGGCCAATTAAGGTGGATAAGGCTGTTACTTCTGTACTAGGCTGTTTCATGCTTCCTCCAAAATCTGCTTAAATTGCACAACCGTCAGCAAATAATATAACACGAAGTCAATCCATACACAAGTCACTCCCGGGGATTCTTTGCAAGTCTGTGCTTTACTCAGCGGAAAGATCGCCGTCTTCGTCTTAATATTATCAAAACGAAGTATCTTCTCTGTAGTCTCGTTAATAACCGCTATCTGACCCATGTCAACCGCTTTGATTAGCATGTAGTCATCCGTACGACCATGATAGCGGAAAATCAACGCTCCGAAAAGCGCTCGTGTTTGCTTTGCCTCTTCGTGTATCTTTCGTAACCACGCTTTACTGATTGCAATACACGGCTCACCATATCGCCAAAGCTCGGTAAGCTTACACTCAATAAGAAATTTACCCGGGCGATTATTGAATAGCACAACAACATCACCCTTAGTGGTACCGGCCCCAGATTGGGGAGTGCGATCACCCCCAAGAAACTTTGCAATGCGGCGCTCCATTGCCTTGGACCGCTGCCGATTCATACGATTGCGCTCACGTCGCTCTTCTTTCAGCCGCTCGAATTCTTCGGGCGAAGTGATTGGTTTACTAGTAACTGAACTTTTGCGTGCTCCCATTAAATATCACCGTACTCGTGCCGAGCCTCCCATTACGATTTTTATGAAACTTCAAACCAATTGCGCGATTACCCAGTTCGTCTGGTACATCATCGATAGGAGACATTTCAATCACCGTATCGGCGACTTGCGAAACCTCACCTGAGTCACGTACCGCATCTAAACCCTCGCCGACCTTGTTCATCTGCGAAAGCAGTACTACTGCGAGATCAGATTCTTTCGCAGCTTCCTTCAAATTCTGAGCAACCTCACCCAGATCATAGTTCTTCAGACCTGTATTATGATGCTTCACAATCTGCAGGTAATCCAAAAATACGACGCGACATCCAGTACGAGCGGCATCACGAATCTCCTTGCGAATGCCTGCTAAACTGATAATGGGGTTGTCAATTACAGCCATCGGTAATGTCTGTATCGTAACAAGCGCCTGTTCTACCTCAGTAAGTTGGGCACCAGAAAGCTTACCAAACTGTAGCAGTGTAGTGTCAATGCTGAGCATGTATGATACCCACCGAGACATCAACTGCTCTTTGGACATTTCCAGCGAAAAGAACAAACTTGATGTACCGTACTGCAACGCCATCTCGAGCATCGATTGACCAACAAGAGCAGTCTTCCCTGTACCGGGTTTGGCCATAATGACTGATAGGCTCTTCGGCAGCCACTCGCCACCAAGCATCTGATCGAGGAATCGAATACCAGTATGCGTAAACTTATACGTACCGTTGTACTTTCGATTCAGATCGGACATTAATTTTTGAGCACCCGGTAGTAGGGATAGATCCGATGATGGCATAATTGGTGCGAAATTCAGCACCTCGGCCACACGCGTCTCGTTTGGGTTATACTCCTTTGCCTCAAGAGCCAAGATCTCGGCTGCTTGCTGAAGCTGCCGTCTACGCGCTGTAATAGACAACTCGTCTATAATTGCGCGCTGATTACACTGAATTGAAAGCATGAGTTCACTTGGTACGTCACCATTGAACGCCAACCGTATAACTTCGTACGTTAACTCACCGTAGTGCGTGTACGCATTCTTCAGTGCGTTAAACACAATTTGCCGCTCATCAGTAAACAGCGCCGGAGTTACTTGGTGCATTACTTCTGGCGATTGAGTGAATGATGAGAGCAACCGCCACTCACCAACTACGTCTTGTTGCATTGCTCGGTCTCCTTAAAAGTTGGGCCCACGTTTCGTAGGGCAGTGCTTTATCCAGTACTAGTTTAAGTTCATGCAAACCCTTTGTCAAGACGAATTCGTCTAGATCCATCTTTTCTCGCCCCATAAGTGGTAGAGTTGCAACCTTACATGACTCTAGTCTAGATGCTAACTTATCGATAGCTTGGTATACTGCTTCATTCACTGTAGAACTTCTCTGCGAATCAAACACGACCGTAACCGACTTTGCGGACAGTTCACGCACGCGCCACTTCCATGTGTTAATACCGGGCAATCCTATTGTCGGGAACCCGTGCTGCGTGGCAACAATCGCCTTTATTTCTCCCTCAGTGAGTAAAAAAGAATCCGCTGAAATCTCAGCTCCGTACGGCCACTCATCCGCACCACGCACATACGCAGACCCAAACGGTCCTTTATACTTGACTGATTCGTCGTCAAGGGCGCGTCCACGCATATCCACAATCGCTCCGGTGGTTGGTGCAATGTACGGAAATATAATACGACCATGAAGAACTGAATTTCTCCCAGAGCTGATACCCGCAGTCTTAGCAATTGGAAGATCGTACAAACTATGATGAGTATCGGGACAATAGCCTATACGACGTTGCTGAATTACTGAATCAGAGATACCGCGCTCTCGAAGATACGTAAGTGCCGCGCCAGATAAACAGCTCACGTAGTAGCTTACGCACTTTCCGTAGAAATCACGGATTTCTTCGATCACCTCGGGATTACTAGTAAATGCATTACCACCTTGACTACGCCCATTACGATAGCCACAGTTAAAACAGTAAGCGAGTCCGTTATGCGGCGTAACATACAAGTTGTGTCCTCCACATTCAGGACAAGTTTCTTTATGACCGCTAGCCATGCTTTACTCCTCTAAACAAAAATGTTGGCGGTGAGAATTTACCTCACCGCCAACACCGGACTAAAAACTAGAATAACTCTGGGGTCTCAGCAAGCTTCGGCATCACTTCAATGTTGTATGCTTTGCACACATCACCGTAGTCGGCGCCCTTGACCAGATCCTTAACAGCGTCCATTGGGAATGGGCGAGCATACTTGGCCAAATCAAAACGCGGTGCAGACAGCAGCGAACCCGGAATAGGATCACGATTTGTGCCCACATGCACACTACGTGTCGTCTTAATCTCCTTACCACGCGTGATAATCTCAATATCAATCTCCGTGATAGGAATCAGCTTACCCGTATCATCGTCAAAAATCGTCTTCGAAAGTTCCTCAATGTCATTCAACATGCCATTGCGACCTTCCCCGGATGAAACAGATCCCTCAAGCACCTGAATCGCCATATGACGCTCGGGCTTATAAGAGGTAAGTGTTTGTGTCTGACCGTCCAGCACAGTAATAAACTGATTCTGATTGTTCGCATACACGACCGAACCATTCTCAAGCTTAACCACCATTGACTTGTCCAACACGTTCATAAAAAAGCGACAGCGGACTGCTTCGTTCACCTTAGCAGGCAGTACAGCGCGAGTCAAGCTGTCCACAAAAATGCGACGCTGAACCAATTGCCCGTTCTTAGCCACAGGCATCCACACTGACAACACCGTAGGTCCAATCATGGGTTCCGTTGGGTTGACCAAATCAGGAAGGAAGCGGATAATACGCTTACCTTCGCGTGTGTTAATAAACACGTTGGTCTGTTGAGCCGCGCTCGGTGAGCTGTAGGTCGGGATCGATTCAATCATCTTGCCAAATGCCATCTTAGTCATGCTCCTTGTGCATTGCGGCGATTTCTCTCGCCATCGAATTGAGTTCATCAAGCACTGCTTTCCGAATCTCTGGAGTTACTATACCAGACTCCTCAAGTCGTGTCAAGAGTCTTTTTATGTATTTTTTGTTGATCTTACTGATTTTTAAAGAGTCCATCGATAATCTCCACGAACTGACTTCCAATATTCTTCCATGAGAATTTTGCGCTACGCATATGCTCTAATGATTTTTGGCCGAGTTCATTACGCTTTTCTTGATTTGTGTACATGTAGTGAAGCGCTTGAATCGCGCTTTCCATTTCTGTTACATGATGAATTGTGTTTAATCCGCGATCTGTAAGTTGAGGGAAGGGATAGCAGTCCATGTACACCGCATTACCTTCGGGCCACTCACTCAAAGCTGAGTGGTTTGGAATAATTGCCGGCTTTCCTGCAGCCATTGCTTCTGCCACTGGTAAACACCAACCCTCTGCCGCCGTAGTTGTGAAAAAAACATCGGCATTATTATATACCATGTTTAGTTGCTGCGGAGTCAGGCCCTTTGCAGCTGTGATATTTGGTGATGAAATTACCAGACGATCCTCGATACCTAAATACTCACACCACTGAATTATATCAATACCGAAATCCTGCAAAGCACCGTGATAGTAGATCTTTACATCCTTAGATAAATTGTATCGCTTCACCCATTCAGAAAAATAATAAAACGTTAAATCAAGTCTTTTACGTGGTTGATTACGCTGCAAACACAAAACAATATAGTCCGTATCTTTTAGATTCATTTGTTGACGCAAAATCGCACGCGGCACGTCAATGGGGTGAAACATCGTAGTATCTACTCCGTGTGGAACTACAAAGACATCAGCAACGTCTACTTTTGCCAGCTGCTCTTTACCGAAATTAGTGTATGTAGCTACAGCATCAAATTTCTGAAGCCCTTGTGCAAAATCCTTTTTAACATTCTCTGCATCAATTGGGGTATACAAAACAGTTTTAAACTGTTGATCCTTAATTTGTAAAAGAACAGCAATGTAGTCGTTAGCAATCCAAGAGTCATTCAGTATGAAAATAACATCCGGTCGAATTGATCGCACCATACTTTCAAGACGTTCCTTACCCCAAACGTCCCCACCACCAAGAGAAGCCGGGTACACTTTAAGTCCTTCGCACAGTGGGTCATAGTCACCGTAATAGTTCACACCCATAATGTGTAAATCATATTTTTTACGGAACGTTTCAATCAAATTCTTACTGACAACTCCGAAACCAGTTTGCACTGGAAAATCCCCGATGTACAGCATCTTTTTCTGTACTGGTACAATTCTTCCCATAAGAACTCCTTTAATAGTACTTAGTCCCTGTAACAATATTTACGGGCTGTCTTGTCGATTTCGGCACCGCAATTTTTGTTTTAAACAGGTAATTTATTTCCTCTAGCAACGCGTCGAGAACGACTTTCATTGCTCTAGAAGACTCAGTATTTGTGTATTTTAAATCTTCTGTTGACCATGAAACGAAAGTAGTTGAGCTACTTGTAATCTTAGCCAAATGAATTAAATACACAGCCATTAATACAATGGCATCTTCATCAATCTGCTCAATTACTGGGGGATCCGGCTGATCAAAATCTAAAAATGGATTTCTATAAACATCGTTTACATTAAATGATGAACTTATAAATGCATACCCATTAACTGTGCTTACCCACAGTTGACCGGACTCAGCAGCCCCCTGAGGTTGTAAGTCTGCAATTGCATCCGCAGTAAGTATCTGGTACTTTGCCCTCCATCGCTTTTGCAGTTGCTTCACAGAGTTTACTAACGATGTACGCACCAGCGCACTAGAAAATGCCGTACCACTAAAATCACCCAAGCGTATTCGCACTGAGTCGATTAGATAATCAAGATTACCACTTGTTGTTATCATAGTCACTCCTAATTATAGTTATTTTTGAGACTCTTGTCAACTTGGAGGTGTCGGCCAAGCAACATTGTTAAATTTTTGAGCTAGTACGAGTTCTGGAAAATCTCTTAAAGACTGTCGATACGCGTACCATTCATTTTTGTTAGTTATTGGAGAATCCGGTAAGACTCGCCAATCTGATTCACTAAGGAGCCTGTTTCGCTCTTTTCTGATTACATCTAAAGCCCATTGCTCGTGCGGTTCAATACGCTCTACCCCCACAGGCTCAATCTCAATCCAACGCACCATAGGAAAAATTTCAATAACTCTCATGTTAACCTCACTACTCTTAAAGCACCAGTTACGCTAATAGAGCTGCCACCAGTGTTATTTACAAAAAGTCCGACAGTATCGTTTGCACTTAAATAAAATATAGTTGTATTAAGTGACCGCCCGTCATTAAATGTAAGCCCGGGTAACATTTGCGTGCCTGTTGTAAAACTAGTTGCGTTTTGGCGCACATTCCATGGTAAGTTAGTGGTAGTAGAAGTCACGGCGGCGTTTACAAGGTAAAGACCGGCATTAGTAACAGTAACTTCGTATGTTGTTGCGTTACCTAAAATATTACCGGTACCAGCAACGTTTAGTTGCACTCTTGCAGAAGTACCAGCATTGACAGTCTGCCCCGCAGACCTTGATAAAATTCCTGCGTCTCTATGTGAAATACTACCGCTAACAGTTACATTACCACGAATATCGGTATTTCCATTTGACGCTACGATACTTACTTTATTTGTGTTAACAGCCACATCCCCTGTTATTGTAACCGCTCCAGTACTAGCTTCAACATTGTAAATGGTTGTTCCAGTGTAACTTGATAAATTTATTCTGTCTTGACTTAATTCGTAGATTACTGCGTCGGGAATCGAGTCTGCATAACCCCTAATAGCTCCCGGAGGTAAATTAGAGACTGCGTCGGGAGTACGGCGTAGATCTAGATTACCGTTGTAAATTCTAAATGCTCCTGTATAAGAATCTTTGAAGTTAACATGGATTGAAGCATCGTTACTGGTAACATTATTTGCAATCTCAAGTGTAGTCGTACCATCAAGGTTAATTGATGCTTGTGGACTGACTGTGCTTTGAGCGACATTGAACATCGCTATACCTTGTAGGTCACCAGATGTTCCTGAAGTTACAATAGTAAGTACATTAGAATTGAGTCCCGGAAGGTTTGTCTGGTTAAGTGGACTTGCTAGGCTACCAACGCTCATACCATTAGTATCAATTTTTGTTTTACCCGCTTTGATGTACCCACTTCCTGAAACTGTAATGTCACTATTAACTGTAAGAGTCCCCATATTTGCCGCAACTGCATCTAATTGAGCTACGGATAATTTGTCGGCAGTAATTGTATTTGCCGCTATCAGACTACCTGATATAGTAGCGGCAGTAATTAAAGAACCGGAGATTGTATTAGCAGCAATTTTATCACCAGTAATTGTGTTAGCTTGAATCTTACTTGCTGAGATTGCATTATCGGTAATAAGCACACCTGAGACAGTTCCTGCTACAATTTTTGCTCCAGTTATAGTTCCATCAGCAATCTGAGCGGCGGTAAGGGTGTTGGAGGCAATCTTATCAGCAGTTAACGTACCCGCAGTAATCAAAGAACCTGAGATCGTAGCTGCTACAATTTTATCACCAGTGATTGTCGATCCTGCAATAAGCACGCCAGATATCGTACCAGCCTGTACGTTATTGCCCGTTACCGTTCCGTTTGCAATTAACACACCCGAAATTGTTCCGTCAATAATCTTACCACCATCGATGCTTTTGTCACCAATTAAGCCTGACCCTACTACAATAGAGTCCGAAACTTGTAGTGCAATTGTATCGATAAGCGTTGAAGACACATGATACGCCTTAATAGAGTTAACTTCTATATCATACTTTTGTATAATTTTTCGCGGAAGTATTTGACTTATGCTATAAGTACTTGAGCCCGAGTGAGTAATTGTGAAAGCACGACTTACTAGAGGACTAGGGAAAACTACTGAGTATGTACCCGGAGTTGTAATCGAGAAGCTGTTTGCAAATGGATTTTGCGGTGTGTCATCGTAGTAAGTCGCAATAAATAAATCGTCTAAACCACCTTCACCAGATACTATATAAGGTCCGGCAATGTACGCGGGATTACTGTCGCCCGCGTACTCCATTGACTGCACATAAAAAGAAATTGAACCACTGGTTGTTAGAGTAATGCTACCATAGCGATCCAGCTGACTCGTTGTTACAGTAGTCTGATGTACCCCTGCTGGATATGCTAAATACTGTTCCGAATTATCCGAGTACAAATCGTTTGGATTTAGAGAACCGGATTGAGTAGGGTATGAAAACAGAAGAGGAAGTTGAGTCTGAAATCTTCCATACGAGTCAGCGTAAGAAATAGATTGCTCTGTGTTTAAATTTAATAGATAATCCGAGTTTGTCATTTGACCCTCCATATATAACCGTAAGTATATTTGTTAGTCGGCAGTGACAAAGTCGAACGAACAAGATGTTTTGTCACATTAGCTACTCCATACTGTCTAACAAAGTCAAAAGGAAGCAAGATACTTAACCTGTATTTTTGATTTGTTGTAAATTGAAGTGCCTTAGCTATTAGTTTTCTCTGATCGCTGCTTATAAGTATCTTTCTTATTTGAGAGCCACCTATTAAAAACTTTTCAATTGAGTAATGTACCCCCTCGACCAACGGTAGATTAATAGTCGAGTATTTGTATGTTTCGACTTTATTTACTATCTGAGCATACTCTGCAATACAAATCAATTTAGTATTAAACGAAAATGATTCGTTTATTGGTACCGAGATACTATCAAAATCAAACGTTGTAGCCGAGATGACGCGTAGTTGATTTACAACATCAAGCGGTGTGCCATTTACTGTTAATGCAGTGAATGGAATTAACGACTTAGGTTGAAAAATAGAAGATCCGGTAATTTGTCCGTAAAACACCCACTGCTGGGGATTAATAAACGGTGACTCCGCCCGCGTAACGACGGTGGGTATGTTAGTAAAGGAAGAAGTTGCTAATTCGTTAAAAAAAGAATCGTAAAAAATAAACGACAGTTGTTTACTAGTTGTCATAAGGTAAAGCGCAGCTAATTCAGTGCTGGTAAGATTAGTCCACTTAAACAAGATATCCACCACGTTTATGTTAGTTGTACTTAACGGTGCCGAACGATCGGCGGACACTTGAAACGAAGTCTCGATATTGCTAAGACTGACTGAAGTATAATCGGCTTGATTAACAAACGACTTACCTACACGAATACTACACTTTTGGAAAAAGACACCATCTGCTTCAACTTGAGTTGAAGAGTAAGTATTAGAGTGTGAGCCGCTTTTAAAAGCAGTGAACTGAGACGCTGGGCTTGCCGTCCTCTTACTCACTGACCCAATTATCAATAATTGTCCAGAGGCAGTATCTAACTCGATTCCTCGTAAATTTTCTTTCATAACATACTCACTCAGTTTTAATTGATACCGTAGCTGCACCGGATTTTTAGGTTCACTGGTACTTTCATGAAGAAGCTGATTAAAAATCCCAGCTGAAGTACTAACTGGTGTAACTCTAAGACCAATTGTTACATTGTAGAGATTATTTTCAGCTTTGTAAGAGCAGGTATAATTACTAGTATCTAAATTTAACTTTGATGTTGTCGGTTTATGTGTAAAATTTGAAAAAAATACTCCCGTATAAGTAACCGTAGTGGAATCAGGTTTAAAAAAGTAATTATATGTCAATTTAGGCTGATCTATGTAAAGACCACTAACCGCATCAATAACGTAGTCACTCATACCTAAAGACTCGTTTGCAGTAAATAACGTGTTGGTTGTTATAGGTAATTTTAAAGAACTATTAGTCAATAAATTGTTTTTCAAAAAAGAAAAAGAAAGTTGACCCGATCGAGTAAATTTCCCGTTAAGAAGAATTGAAAGTTGATTACTGTTTTTATTGTAGACCGGGACAGATACAGAGGCACTTGAAACAAGTGGCTCAGGTGACTCTACTTGAACTAAATACTCAAACTTTACTTGCAGAGAAAATCCTGTTTGATACTCACTCGAACTTGTAGATCGATACAAAAAATCAAGTTGCATTGTTAAGCTAGATAAGTTATTTCTAAAATAAACGTACGGGTCTCCTATTTCTACTGAATCTAATGCTGCGAGAATACTTTGTAATTTATAGTGCAAAGCGTCAGTCAAAAGAGAAGCAATCTTACTAGCACTAATTTGGATATTAAAATTTGCAGCATCAGTTAAATTAGCATTTGCGTAATTCTGAACGGATTGAACAAGTGCCTCTTGATTAGAACGAGTTGCTGTGAATTGTGTAAGTTGAACGTTTAACAGCGAAGGGACTATTAAAAAATCGTACAATAACTCTTGATCTTCGGTAAACGCAAAAATGATTACATCACTTAACTTAAAAAAAGTAACAAACGAGTTAATCATTACCTGCTGTGCCGACCGAGCGCTGCTGTAAATTAACTGGACATTAGATATTCTAGAAATCTCTGTTGTCTGATTATCTAAAAGTGCAAAGGAAGTGTCTTTGAGAAAATCATTGATATCTGGATAGCGAAGATCTATCTGATAGTTATTATCAATTCTTGGAAGGGATCTACGTTTGTTATCTGACATTAAGGCACCCCCATAGTCTCTGCGGCATATCGGACATCGCCTTGTAAGTAGTAGCGTTCGCCATGAGAAAGACCTTCTAAAGAGTCAAATCCAAGTACAATAGTTTCTAAAACGTCACCGCAAAGTGACTGCTCTTTTAAAAACTCAAATTGAAGTGCAGCGGGCCAAGTTGCTACTGGATTATCTCGGTAAACTTTATCAAAACCACCCCACCCAATACGTATATTAGTCCCACGAACAATTAGATAGTCGGCCTGACGCGTATTTGAGTAGTAAACCGTAGCGCGCTCCAATTTAGAATAGAATCTATCAGCGTCATTTGAGGTAGAGCCGGCATTCATATACTTGTCATGATGATTTAAAAAACTTTTAGGTTTTGTCCAGAACACAGGAATATAACGATAAATATCAAGCTGTTCAGTAAGCAGTTTAACTGAATTAAGTCGAGTGTTTATTTCATTAAGATGATTAAGTAGCCCACTATAAGTAATTGAATTAAATGAATTATACCTTTCAAATACATCAAGATTATATTCTGTGTTGATTCTTGAAACGTCTGTTAAACGAAACGTTCCAATATAACTTGCTTTTGAGTACGTAGCTCCTTCTGCTGATTCTTGCAGATCAACAGAGAAATCGCAGTAATCATCGCTACTTTCTATGTAATAGGAGGAATGATTACTTAAACCACTGTAAGCCTGATAGATTAAAGGATAAAATCTATTTGTATTCTCAATTTGGGGAATAAGTGAGAAATTGAAAGAATCCGCATAATACAATGCGTTATTATCTGAACCACGTTTAAAAAAGTCAATGCTTGTTCCCAGTACAGTAGTTGCGGCATTATTATAGTAGGATACCGGATTAAATGTAGACGGATTAATAAAGTAAAAACCGTTAAACTCCGGAGCAAACGAGGCCCCGTAATTTGCGTTGTTTTCTAATCCGGCTGACGAACCCGCATAAAAAAGAAAATACCCGGGATCAGGAAAATTTGGCGGTGTTGTGATACTTACAGCCGGTGATCTACTACTAGGACCCATGGTTTGAAGAAGGCCTTGACGAGCGACCTTTCCCTCCATTTTAGAAAAGGAGACTGCCTTATTATTAAGTACTGTAGAATACCACTGAGGAACAGCAGCCTTACTTTCTTTATCTAAATCATATCTATACCAAGCAGCGCTTGTTACTTTCTTAGACAAGATACCTAACATTGTAAATCGAGTAAGTGTGTTTGTGCTTGTGGCATAGCTTACTCGTATTGTATTCTTTAAATCAAAGCGTTTTTGAGTATAATAACGTGCTTGTTGAGCCACTCTGCTGGCACTTAGATAATTCCAGTTTTGAATTAACCCGTACAAATAATTTAACATATTGTATTCTCGAACAGACTTAAAAACATGAAAATTAGAGCCGACAAGTACTTGATCCCACAATGCAACTCGTAGTGGATTATCATAAACTTTGAAATAATTAACTAGATACTGTTGATTTTTAATTAAGGTTTTTATATCAGACAACGATTGAATCGATTCTAAATTCTGCCATGTGTTCGGTACAACAGAGTGATCTATATTTGCATAGATCATACTAAAATAGTACGTGGACGTAGCATTGTCGGCGTCTCTATTAGGATTGTTAGATGTTGTATTATACGGTGCAATACGAAACTTTATACTTACTACCTCACCCGGAGTCAAATCTAAATTAGTAAGATCAATTGAAGCATACGAAATATTTGTATGATTTGCGGCAAGCGTAAGTTCTTCAAAAGTGTTTACTGGAGAACCAAACGCAATATTAGGATTGTATCGCCATATTCTATTGTATTTACCATATTTAGTCTGATTTTTTATTTGTTCGTGAATTGGTACGTCAGTATACTTTAAAGTAGTGAATAAGCAAATACTACCCATCTTTCCGTCTACGTGACGAAATAATTTTCCATTTGCGCTGTAGTTTGCGCGATACGATTGAAAAGCGACTCGTAGTGTGTGCATACCTTCTCTGTACACAAAACTACCTTCCCATACGTCAATCTCAGAAAAGCGGAATTTCTTGCCGCTAAGCGTAATTACCTTACCATCATTACCCGTAACGCTAATATCTCCGGTATTACTTAGAAAAAACATCGGAGGTGCGTACGCCCAGCTGCTAAGAAAGAGACGATCAGGTCCGTTTACAATCTGCTCAAGAACTTCAGTATTTTGTGCTAAATTATTTAAATCAGCGGCCGATAACTCTTGCCCATCAAATAGTGATGGAACAGTCGAAAGCGCAAAAATCATGACATCTCCTCCTTAAAATGAAAGTAACTTTGTATCAGTAGCCTGATAGCTGTTACCAATTATAAAAAAATCTTCGCGCTCTGCTAGATCGTTTACGTCTACGCAAGCAAGATCCATACGCGCTCCTGTATTTTTAACAATAATTTCAACAATTTTGTACTTACCCTTAATTTGGTAAAACGTACTATTAACAGAAACAATGTCCCCTAATGCCAATGTCGGATTATAAACCAAGTCAGTAAATCGATGTACAGGTCTAGGTCGTTTATGAAGATACTTTACAATTTCAAGCATACGCATCGCGTGATCCTTTGATTGAACGTATGCATTCTCACTCATACGGATTTCTCTAAAACCGGAGGGAATAATACCAGTCTGTACAAGCCCGCTAAACACAATCGGTATATCTTTTTTGATTGTTTGTTGTTCACCGGCAATTAAAGGAATTCCGTAAAGTGTTAATTTACTTAAGTATAAACCACGACCTACGTCGTCATTACGGACAAACACCTGCATAAACTGTCCGGGTGTCTTTGTAACGTCCTCAATGACTGTCCAGTAACCGGACGCAGCCACTGAATCCCAAAACCATTTATTTTTGGGATACATTACTTCATTTAACCGTGGAACCTTTAGAGAGACAGAGGCAATGTCGCCGTTAAAGTCAACTGCTTTTACAAAATCGCGACTTGTAATATACTCGTCAATTCCAAAGTAACCGCCGCTAGCTGCGAAACTAATTCCCGAGCCGTAGTATGTGTTGTTAGTTAACCTACTAACTGGTTGCGGAAATTCAATATCGTGAACATACTCCTCGCCGTATGGTAGATACTTACTTAAACTAGCATCAATAAGTGCTTTATTTGCACCGAGAAAACGCGGCGAGAACGTTGCGATAACTTTACCAAACGTCACCGCAGCCTCGTCATCGATAGATAAAGAGGAAAACATTGAATCAGTAATTGTAAAATTATTTTTTGATTTTGTAAACGAAAGGGCATTTACAAACTGCACTACACCATTCGCTGATTGCGTTAGCTGCCCGCCACCTGCAATAGCTAAAGCGGTTAAATCTTGTAGAATGTCTTCGCGATTCAACCACGTAAACCGAGGGGAAATTATAGACGCATCACAGTCAAAGTAAAACCGTGGAATTTGATTGGTCTCTTCTAAAAAAGTTTTATACTTATACGGCCTACCTCCGCATAGCCAGAATACTGTATTAATTGTTCCTATTGTACTACCACTAAGCGTGGTAGGATTTTGAGAATTATACAATTGCCCCCAGATACCGCTTACTGATGTTGAGTAAGGTGTTGGTGGATCAGGTATGACAGTAGCGGCAGGTTTGTTCTCCCACAATGGTGTGAGGTGCTTATAGTATTCGACATACCGTAAATACCCACAAGCTTTAAATGTCACCTGTGTCAGACTTTCCTGACGTGACTCTAGGAATCCAGCAAAAGCAGGGTAGAAGTTAAGGGCATCTATTGAATAGAGTACAAGAACATTGGCTAATCTCCAGTTATATTGCCGATCCGCAAAAAAATTATAGGCTGATTTAATCAGCGTTATTGAGCACTCAGGAGGTGCCATCTGTCCGAGAGTAACACCTGAGGTCATCTGAGTAGCCATAGTGTGCGATATGCCTATATCCTGCACATACTGGCTGGGTATTAAATTTGCCGGTTGATCTACCTTAGTATTAATCGCGGAAACATAGACACGATACGAAAGCTGATAGTTCATGTCTGCACCACTCTAAAACTTACTGTGTAATACGGGACATTAGTTAACGTTACTTCGTTGGCCGATAATTGTTCCGACCATGAGTTTGGATCAGGAATAACATTATAGGTCTGACCCTGAATGACAAGGTTAATACTTGTCCCGGATAATGCAACTGAGCGATAGAAAGTCTTTAGTTTTTCTACGGTTGCAAGAGGATACCCTTCTGGCGCAGAATAACGAATCAAGTTCCATGTAAACGTCCACTGGTCTTTAAATGAGCGATGCATGTAATGTACTGACCCATCAACTGCTTCAAGTTTATCTCCAAAAGTCACGGTGCTTTTTTGAAATGAACTTGCTTTGGCATCCATATAAAACACGGTTGTACCTTGATAACCGCTAAAGTATATTGGACTTAATTCATATGTCATATTTCTCCCTTTAGTTAAAGAAGGGAAAATTTAATTTTCCCTTCTTTAACTTTTTTAAGTTAATTACCTATTATGGCTCAACACCTTGATCCGGTATCATTGGGTCTCTACCGTTTCCGGTGACTGTTGTAGTCGTAGTAACCACAGGTGCAATAGTACTAGCGTCTCTTACTATTACGCGTAAATAGTTTTTACCGTCAGCACCCACTTCACCGTACGCACCTAACGAAGATGGACCCATAGTTAGGTCGCCACCTTTCATTCCGTCAGCTGTCATACTATTAACACCGGAATTTAGACTACGAACCATTTCTTCGTATTCGTTACTTCCTTTTGTATACAACGAACCTGCCAGCTGCATATCTGCATATTTCTGTAATGATTGAGCTGATTCAGTATAACCTCGATTGTAGTATGCCTCGGCTCTTAAAGACATTCGTTGGTACGCAGTAATTGCAGTAAGTGCTTTCGCAAACTCCGCTGGAACTGCTTGAGAAATTTCTGTAGCAGCTTCGGTGAATTGACGAACCATATCTTCTTTGGCATTTTTAAAACCTCTATACGCATCTTCTAGATTCCGTGCGTATGTGATATCGAAGTCTTCAAGATCTTTTCTTAAACCCGAAATAGTACTCTGAGAACTTTCGAGAATTTGTTTTCCAGCTTCTCGCCAGTTATCAGCCCATAACGGTGCAGTGATTGTTACAGAATCCATCTCACGCGCATTTTGCGCGAGTGCCTCACTGTTTTTTTCTAGTGAAACGCGATTCTCTTCAAGTGCATCATTTGCAGCTTGTATTTCCTCAGGAGTCCTTGCCTCAGCTAATCGTTTTTGTAATGCGGGAGCTTGTTGTTCTAATCTGGTCCGTTCTCGTTCAAGGTCACCACGATTTCGTGTAAGCTGCTGACGTTTACTTGCAAACTCTAGTTGTTGATTTGCCATATCATCAACGTACTTTCGATACTGAGCACCACGATCATAATTCTCAGATAAGTAACCCAACTGCATCTGTGCGGCTGATCTCTCCTTTGAATCTGTTGCATTGTTCATTCGAGCTTCTGCAGCAGATTGACGTGAGTCAATCATACCTTTGACTTTTTGCCACGCTGCTTCCTTTGCTGTGTAATCAGTCCACGGGACTGCCTCATATTCAGCATAGGCCGCTTGTAATTCTGTATCTTGCATACCTTCAGGTGTTTTCAAGTAACCCGCAACGTCGGCTTGTTCAATATGAGAAGCTTTTTGCTGGCCTTGCTCACGCAGTGCAGTAATTCTATCTTTCTCCGATTGTGGAATATTGGCTGCAGTGGCATTTGTGTAGAACGATGCAGTACCTGCACGTTTTTGTAATTCGGCCTGCTGTGCTAATTGTACCATATTCCGCGTATAATTGCGATGAATATCTTCAAGTGTTCGCATACCATTTCGATTTATGTCTTCAATGCTTCTACGATTACTTAAATCAGCATCGCGAAGTTGACGACCAAACTGAACATTCCGCTGAACTATCTCGGTGTTTGCCTGAACACCCTGCATTATAACAGAGGCTATAGTAGCAGGATTAAAAAGAGATAACTCCGGTGCTTTCATAAAATCTTTCGCAAACCGAAGAGTACCTTGAGGACCTGTTGTATAGCCAAAATTAAACGAACTGCCTACAGGAATTGGGCCGGTTCCCATAGTTGTTGGGCCAGTAATACCCATTATATTTTGATTTTGTGTAGTAATTCGATTCTGCATTATCGTCTGTAAATTAAATCCGCTCATTTGTTGACTAATATCTAAGAAACCGCGTGGATTTCCTTGAGACAAGAAAGTTACTATGTTTTCATATTGAACACCTGCACTCCGGAGCGTTTGAATAAAATTATTGTACGTTCCTTTTAATGCTAGATTAAACGGGCGAGTTAACTCCTCCTGTTCTCTAAATGCAGTGATCTGTGCCTCAAGTGTTTTAACTGCATTTGCTTGTGCGGTGCGTAATTCCTCTGTTCCTTTGCGATCATACTTCACACCCTCAACAAAAATAGTTTTTTCCATCGCACGGAGAGACGCAGTTGTTAAGTCCTCGTTAGCACGGCCAGTCCCCACTTTATCAAGATTAACCATTGGATTAATCATAGAACGTACAGAATTCATACCGGCAAGAGAATTAAGTGCATTTAAATCAACATACTGTGTAAAGCGCTGCTGAGAAATTTGAAATTGCTTTTCCATTGCTTGGTCTGTGTATTCTTTTGCAAATCGTTTCCAGCTTGCTTGATTTATTTGGTCGTTTAATTCTTGCGTAATTCTTTGCTGCTGGCCTACATCTAAATCAATAAACTGTTGATCACTGATAACCTGACTTACTCGCCCACGCGGTATATTATTGGAATAAGCGGTAAAATCAGAAACAATACCATACTCTTGTGCTGTTTGCAGCAAGCTAGCCGCCTGTGTAGTATTGTATACTTTAGCAGCAAACTGATCATAACTTGATTTATTGTCGTCAAGCAACTTTCTCGCAGTTTCGTCAGTACCGGTTACATCACGCATAACCAACGCTTGATACATCTGCATTACTTGAAAGACACTTTTTCGTTCTTTTGTTGCAGGATCTTCTACAATAAGTGAATACACTCTTTTTTGATCTTGAGATAATCCATTGTAATATTTTGTAAGTTCTCTACCAGTGTCTAAATATTGAACTATAAACTCATCTCTAGCAGTTTGTGTATCAGTGTCCATGCTTAAAATAGCACCTTGAGCATAACCTGTATACGATCCAGCAGCAGTCTGCGAAACAGCAGCTGCAGCCTCTAATTGTTGTTGATCGTCAAGCACTGCTTGCGGGTACATTTTGTTACCTATCTGTTCTGCATTAATTCGCTGATTTTCCTCACTTTGTAATCGATAAAGTTCGCGATATTTTGCAGAACTAGTATCTCTACTATCTGTAACACCAGCGTATGCTAGATAACCCGCACCTGCTAGTGCTGCGGCGATAATCGCCGGTAACGCTACTGCACCACCTACTGTACCCGCAGCGGTAGTTGTTGCGGCAGCCCCGAAACCGGGCAATGCTAGCTGCGTTGCAGAACCAGCTGCTGCACCTAAAGTACCAAATGTGTTTATAAGACTAGCAATTCCTCCGACACCTGCACCAACACCGATACCAGTCAACCCGGCAGTGCCAAGATACGTATTCATAAAATATCTGCGGCGTACTGCATCTGAAATTTCTGCGTTAGCTCCCAAACCTAATCGAGCTGCATTAGCATTTATTGCACCTATTCCTGTGTTTGCGGCGTTTCTTTCTAATGCTGATAGAGGAGCAAGTAAAGCTGGATTCATGTTGTTTTCATAATTGTACACCGCAGCATTACCTGTTGCAATAAGTGCTGTTGCTATGTCTCTACCACCATAACTTAAACTACCTATAAGACGTTGATTTGGATCATACGCACCAGTACTATACAAGGTCGCGTATCTTCCTTCTTTTCCGGGATCGCCGCGGAACATACCACGAGTAAACGCAGTTGCTTGCTGACCTTCTTTAGTAGTTTTCTCCGGTGCGTCCACACCGGCAAGACGCACAACTTCCGAACGTCCATCTGGCATTTCAACCTGATAAGTATCAGCATCAAATTGCTTGAGAATTTTAACTCTTTGCCCAGTTTGATTGAATTTCATTTGTTGCTCTGACGTTTTAATCATGTCTTCACGCATAGTCGCATTGAAAGCTTTGCCGTAGAATCCTAACGGTTGTCTTTGCGCTTGAAACTCCTCACCCGTAAAGAAATCTCCGCCGATATCGCGCATCGCTTTTAAGATAGCCTGATCTTGGTTCATCCCCATAAGCACACTAACTTGAGCGCTTTGTTGAATACGACGGCGTTCGTCTGCTTTCATATTACCCAATCGACGGTACAGTTCAATATTAGAAACGGCACCGGTTGTTGAAGTAAGATCTAAAGCTGCTGTAGAAGTAGCGTCGTTCGCCTCTGCTAACATTGGGTCCAGCTGATCAAGAAAATTAGATGAAAATACATTTAAAGTTCTCAGACCTGTATCTGGATTTGACAGCACTGTGTCGCCATATGATTTTAATCGTTCATTTACAACTTTTTGTAAATTTTGATCAAAAGACTGACGAGCAAGAAACGATCTATCTCCAAGAATTGGTTCGAGTATTGGAGTCATTGCGCCTACTGCAAACGCACTAAATTGTACTTGCAATGTTTCCAATCGACCGGTCATGCGGTCATATTTAGTTGCTAATGAATTTGCTTGGTCATCAATTAATTTATCAGTAACGCCCATCTTAGCCAAAAGTGCGTCAAGTGAATCTAACATCTCGTTAGCGTCACCGGTGTTAATCTTTGAAAGCTCACTACGATTAATTTCAAATCTTCTACTGAGCGATGACACATTACCAGACAAAAATTCTTTAAGCGCAATACTAGCACCTTGCATACCTTGAGCAGGATCGAATGCGGCGAGCTTACGCGCAACCTGCACAGACTTACCAACATCTACTCCATACGTATTCGATATAGGAATAAATGAGGTCATGTCCTCAAGATTACGAGCGAGCGTTCCACCAAACATAGACTGCTGCCGTGTGGCAGCCGCAAGTGCTTTAGTATACGTTTCCGGACTTAAAGAAAGAGCACGAGCCGTAGTCATAATACGGTCTGTGCGAAGTTGTGGGTCGCCTATCTGACCTATAGTTGAGGCAATAGTTTGCGGTAAGTTTAACACGCCCATGACTGTCTGCCCAAGAGTTTGAAGATCTCTAACACGAGACATTGCGTAAAAAAATGTGTCATTAAACGGTGATTGATTACGAGCTTGCTGTACTCTGGCCATTGAGCGTTGTAAGCGTTCAATGTCATCAAGTGATATATCTAATCCGCTTTCAGTTTTCACTCTTTGCTGTAAATTTACTAATTGCTGTCGATTAGCGCCCACTAAATTGCGCGCACGCCCTCGATCATCGTATGCTACAACCTGATCGCCTCTAAACATTGTATTTATCGCTCTTGTTGCTTCAGGAGATTGACCAAATACACCAGTAAGATAATCACGAACGTAGCCTGCGGCCTCACGTTGTACACCGCCAGTTAAACGCCGTAATAAACCGGGTTGACTAACGACTGCTTGTAAGTTTTCTTCAAGATCGCGAGCATTTTTGGCCGATTGTTTGTCAATCTCTTCCCCAGAACGTTTTTGCTGTGTTTCAGCAAAACCAGTTGCGGTGACTAAATTTAAAATGTCTGCGCGTGTAAGATCTGTATTATTTGCACCGTCAATAACTTCACCAAGTCTTATAGCGGCCTGAATTACTCGCGAAAGGTCAACTGCCAGTTCCTCAATGGGACGCGACTCTAAAGTGTTTGGCTGAACACTTGCCATAGCAGACTGCAAATCTGCAAGTGCCTGATTTGCATTTGCTTCTTTAACAGTGTCCCCCATAAAATCAACACCGGTCAAGTTTACTGGACTAAGTTGATTAAGCATTGTGTTTGCGAAATTACGCGTAGCTCTTGTTAAATCTAGTTGAGACTCATATCGCGAACTCTGCTGAGGTAAAACTCCTTGAAAAGACGAGTATAAATTTCTTCTACTTTCTAAATCAGACTGTGCTAGCATTTCGGCTTCAGTTACAAGGCGGCCGGTGCGCGTTCGTACTGTTGGGCCAGTACCAGCTGCGCCTCCGGTAGTCAACCCAGTCGGTTTTATTGCTTGTTGAAATCTATTAAGATCTTCAGTAACTCGTTTTAAAACGTTTGCAAAAGCGTCAAGTTGTCGATCACTTTCGCTTAATTTTGCTAATTCACTTCTTCTTTGCTTGTCGGTTAGTGTAGGATCTGTCATAATTCGATCGCGAGCAAGCACGCTATTTTTTTGATCTTGCAGAACGTTTTCCGTCATCAACGCTAAATTTCTTGCAGGATCGGGACTAGTGGTTAAGTTAGCTAACAAAGTTGAAACGCGTGGGTTTGAGTAATCTGGAGAACCGTACAATAATTGAGTTTCTAGCGCTTTTTTCTGTAAGGAAATGTAACGTGCTTTATTTCTTGTTTCTATTGAACTCCGTGCAGCAGTATCAGGTGCAAGACGTATTGCTAATTTAGTTTCATCGTTTAACAAGTCCATTTGTGAAAATATCATTTCAGTTATGTCTCTAGTTGCTTTACGTCCTCCACCACTACCCCCAGCGCCTCCACCACTACTCCCAGCGCCTCCACCACTACCGCCAACACCAGAAGCAACAACAACGCCAGAAGACGGGGGTCCTCCAGTAACGTGAACTGTACCACCAGTTACCGTGATTGTAGCGTTAGGTGCATCTATAGCCGCACCGGGTGCGGTAATACCTCCAGTAGTAGGCGGTGGTGTAGTTGCGGTTGCCGTTGGAACTGATGTAGGAACAACTGCCAACGGTTGAACAGCGCCAGACGCTCCGGAAAAATTAATCAAAGAAGTCGTAGAAGTTTTTGGAGTTTTAGCGGTTCTGGGTTTTCTCGGGGTTAGTTGAGCCGGTGTAACATCTATAGAAGAAGGATTTGTAGCGGAAGACCCACTAAACACTACCAGTGAATTTGCGGAAGGAGCAGCGGCGAGAGTTGTTTTAGATTTACGTGAGCTTCCTCTGACAGATGAACTTATTATTGACTCAGCGTCGGCTTGTCTAATAGCCGCTTCTTCATCTATTGCATATAATTCTGCTTCTGCTTGCAATTGTTCTTTTTGAATTGCGCTATCTTCCATTAAAGCGTAACTTGCTTCAACGTTAGCTGTTTTTTTAACTTCTTCAGCAAGCCTAGCTTCTTCAGCTATTCTTACTGCACGCGCTTCTTTTTGTGCTTCTCGAGTGATTTGTCTTTTTGCTGTTCTACGTTCAGCTTTTTGAGGTTGACTTGCTTTTGCTTCTCTTGCAGAACGACGATCTCTTGATTTTTGTATTTCTGCTTGTCGAGTACGATCTGCCTGCTCAATTGATTTTTGTTCTTGTAATTGTTGAGTTGCAGTATCCCCCATTAACAAAGCCTCGTATGCTTCAACACCGGTTAACTTTATAGCTTGTTTAGCTGATTCCTCTTGTTCGTCAAGAAGTCGCGCCCTTTGATCCTCTTGCTGCGCTAACTTAACTTCTTCAGCAAGTCTAGCTTGTTCTGCAAGTCTAGCTTGTTCTGCAAGTCTGATTTGCTCTGCTTTTTTTGCTTTTCTCGCTTCTTCTGCTTTCTTAGCTTTTTCAGCTTTCTGAGCTTGCTCGGATTCTGCTACTTTTTCAGTTTGTTCAATTTTTTGCGTTTCTTCTACCTTTCTAGATTCATTTACCGCTTTTGCTTTCATTCTCTGACTTTCGCTAAGCGTAAAAGTCGGCCGATTAGATTTTTGCTGACGTGTTCTAAGTGGGACACGTTTCGGGACTGATAACGCAGTTGAAGTCTCCGAAGAGACCGTTGGTTCAGAGGTAGCTACCGCCGGTGATTTACGACGCTCATTTACAAACTCAGCTAATGCATCGGCGTGAGAAGGTTCTTTTAACTGAGTGTAGTATAAAAGTGTTTGATCATCAAGAACACCTGCATCAATTTGAGAAAGAATCCAATTACGCTGTTCTTGCTTGACGTCTTGATCAGCTGTACCAGCTAACCACGCTTTGTATCGATCCACTGCTTCTTTTACTGTTTTTACTCGTACCTCACCAGTCTTTGGACTATGTAAAGTAAAAGGATTACCGTAATGAGCATCACCCACATCCTTCTTACGAAGGGTACTAACACCCTCTCCCCTACTTTCTGCTTCGGCAACCGCAGCGGTGCCTTTTAAGTTTTTAACAATAGCTTTAGGTGTCGATCTAACCCCAGAGGATAACAATGCAAAAGCGTCTGCCGCAATTTGTCTTATACTAGCACCTATATTTCTTTGTTTTCTACCCGATTGGCTATCACCTTTTTGAGTAGACTCCTCGGCAATAGTTACGACTGGATCATATTCCATTAAGTTTTGAACGTTTTTATCTCGAAAATCTATTAAACGAAGCACTGCTTTGAGATTATCTAACAAACTTTGATTTTCTGCAATTTCGGCACTTTGTTCGGGAAGCTGCATTTCTAGTGATTGTTGTCTAGACCGATTAACGTCAATGCTTGGTCTGACACCCCGTCGTTGTCGTGGTCTAGCACCCGGCTTGAATTTATTCGACTGTCTACTTGCTTCTTGACTTCGTTGGCTTTGTTCGCGAGACTGCCTTTCCCTTTCTCGGTCTCTTTGCCTCATTTCTGCAATTAATTTTTCTTTTTCAGAAAGACTTACGTCAGAATTAAGGTATTGAAATATTTCTGCTTGAGAAAACTCATCTGGTGTGATAGCGCTCAACGCATCTAATTGCTCTTGCATATTTTTGATTTGAGAGGCTTTTTTAACTTTTGCGGCGGCGTCTTGAAATCTTGACGCGTACTGTTCGACTCGTTGTTTTCTAACAGTCTGAGCCATTGACGATGTATCTCTATAGCGTTCTCGCCCTTTAGTAGTGCGATTTGTCAGCGTGTCTAAAACACCACTTCGTTGAGTATAGTCACTAAAATCTACGTTGTTGTAAAGTGCTACTTCATCATCGGATAAGTTAGAAATCCGCGATACAAGCGTCGCGGCACTTTCAATTTTTTCCGGATCATCTAGCATTTTAGAAGCAATCTCTAACAACTGCGGTATTCCTTTACCTGTCGCAGTAGCGTATCTTGAGTCAGCGGCCATATTTACGATAGTGTTCTTACCTAATCTACGCCGTACATTATTAAGTTCGCGCTGCTCTTCTGACGTTCTTGTTTTCTTTGCTCTTAGTTCTTTTAATCTGCTTTTTAGAGTTTCAACTTCAGTAGCGGGAAGCGCACCTGCAAGTGCTCTACTAGCTCTCTGCCTGTCAGCAGCACCGCTGGTCATCGCGTCTTGTTGAGCTCTAACTAATGTTTGTGCGCCTTCACTTAAAGATGAAATTTTCGAGCCTGCTAAATCGCGCTCTTCATTAAGTGCGATTAGACTTCTTCGTTCTATTAAACTCTGTGCAATTGTTTGTAACTGACGTAGTTCTGTTGGATTTTTTATGTTTTGAGGTAATATGTCAGCATAGGGATTCTCGTGTATATTCAACTGATTAATTTGACGATTTACTTCCGCAATTCGTTTGATTAGTTCAGAAGAGTCTTCAGTAGAAAAATCATTAACTGCATCAGCTAATGAATTAAGTTCTACAGCAGATTCATACTGATCTTCCCCTAAATCACTTTGAAGCCGACCTATCTTTATTTGACCACTGTAGACTGTGCCTTGAAATAAATTTTTAGCGTCGGTGCTTACCGGGTTAAACGAGTTCTCCATCATTACTGGATTAAATTGAAAATTAGGTCTTATGTCCATACCGGCAGCACGCTGTTGCACACTACGTCGCTGTAATTCAATGGCTGCTAATTGCTGTGCAGCCGCTACAGCCTCTCTACTTGTGTTATTACCGTCATTTTGCTGTACTTGACGTTTTAATGCAATATAATTTAAGTATTGAACTGCTCTTGCACGATTGTCACCTTCGAAACCTTCTTCTGAGCCAACAATCCCAGTTTGTATCCATTTATCTGGATTTGAGCTTCTTATTGCGGCGACTGCTCGAAATATTGCAATTGTCTCTAATGCAGTTTTTTTCTGCAGCTCATCGTCACTCTGCGCCTGTTTCAGAAGAGACTCTGCATATCTAGCATTACTATCGTACTCCTCATTGTACTTATTTTTTCTTTGAGCAGCACTGATTCCTGTAGTTCTACCTGCTTCCTTGTCAACAATTTTGCGACCAGCAGCTAACACAGCGTTTAAAGTGGCTTTAGGTTTTGTATCAACACCTAGAGGAGGCATACCTCTAGGCAAAGTATCAGGAAGTTCCACACCTTTAGCGTATAACTCACGAGTTGTTTGTTGTGCATAGTTTTGAATACCAAGGGCAGCATCTTCAAAATCAGGTACTCCAGCGATGTCAGTACCAAAGATATGAGTCAACGCTGCATCTACACTTAGCGGTGCGTATTGACCCTCAATAATTTTCCCGGTCTGCGTTCTGGCCGCAACTCCGAGCATCTGGCCTCTTTGTTCTGGTGTAGTCTGCTCGTTTAAAATAGTATCTATTAATCTTCTTTGTTGTAGTAACTGCTCTGCTTTTTTTCTCGCCGTTTCGCGTGCTGCTTCAGTGGGACTATCTTCAGCACGTTGCATGTTCTGAACGGCCTGAAAGTAAAATCCCTCTCGCATACGATTAGCATATAAACGTAGTGCATTTTGAGTTGGGGTTATATTTTCCCCTCCAACTTCCTGCTTGACTACCTGCTGCATAAAAGAGTAATCTAAAGCTGAAGTTATAGGCTGATCGGGATTGTTTAAATACTGATTCAACATAGCAGCAGCGTGTAAATTTACAGTTTCATTTTCTAAAACACTAGGGCCTGCTCCATAAATACCACCATACCCCGAATTGTCTGTCTGAGCTCGACGACCAACTAATGTTGTATCTTTGCTCATTGCTATCGCAGCTCTTATTGAGTCTTGATAACTATTGTACAATGTTTCTGGAATTCTCTGCTCTCTACCGTTTATAGTAACAGTTTTAAATCTTCCAGAAACGATGTCCTCATTAACTTGTTCCCGTTGAGATCGTATACGTTCACGCACTAAATCGGCAACAGGTGTCGTGTACACTGAACCTGCATCATACCCAGTTACTTGTGCACCTTGAGCAAGGTCAATGTCTGTTAAAACAGATCCGTCGTCCCTTGCAGTTGTACTCGCACCACCACGTATAGAAGTTCTTAATGATTCACGAGCTGAGTAATTATCGTGTCTTTTTTTACCCGCGGTGGGAGTGCCACCACCTACATTACCCGGAGGTCTAAATACATTTGCACCTAATAATGCAAATAACGACTCACCCGTATCATCATCTCGAGCGTTTGGAGATATTCTAAACTCTAGGTCAGCCGGTAAAGACGTACCTAACATGTCTGAATTATCAACATCTTCAGGGCGCACAACTTGAGCGCGAACTGCTCTATTGATAATGTTACCCAAACGTGGGATAAGCACCCCCAATTTTTTTACTAATGTTCCGCGACCTATAGAAGCAGTTTGAACTTTACCAGTCGCAGGATCAACGGTTCCTAAACGATCCACAAGATCTTCCAAAAGATCGAGTATGTACTGATCACTGGCTGCTCCTAAATTTTGCACAGAAGGTGCCTCAGCCATACCTAAATGCTTTAGTGCTGTTTCAATTGCAACTACAATTTGGCTCCTTGAGCTTTGCTCTGAAGTAGCAGAAGCATTTTTTGGAAAAAGTTTATTAAAGTTTGCAACTATTTGTCGACTAGTCGATCGATCAGTAGTGCCAGCGTGATACCTTTGCATACCATCTAGCATAGCATCAGCAGCATCCACAATTTCCTGAGTATGCGTCTCAGTAGAAACACGAAAAATTTCTGGGTGTTTTAAAACATAATCAACAATCTGTCGAGCTGAATTTACGCCTTTCGGGCGCGCACCTACAGTAGCCTTGTATACAGGAAAGGATGCGCCCGTGTCTTGCGGGAAAAGTGTTTCAAAATCTGAAACTATCTGCGCGTTAATCTGCCTACCAGCGCCACCTCGTGACGCAACTCTCGCACCCGACATCAAACGATTTATTATTTCGATAGTTTCCTTAGTGTATACGTCAGCCGTCGCAGTAAAAAGATCCGGATTTTTAATAACATAATCAACAATTTTTTGAACAGTCTCTGTTTGGGCAGGACGACTGCCTACGCTACTTCGTAGCGGTGGACGCCCACCTCCTACAAAAGCTACTCCAAGCGGATCTTTATGGTCAACTGGTAGCATTGCTTCGGCATCAGAGGTGGTGTAAGCAGACGAGGCGGATCGAGTAGCTCCTGCTGAACTGTCTCGTTGTTTTTTTCTAGGTCTCTGAGAAGGTGCCGATGTACTATCAGTACTCTGAGTAACCGCAGCGGAAAACGCAGCGGCCTGCTCTGTTGCCTCTCTTAACACTTTTATTTGGTTTTGTACTACTGTGTAAATATCTTTGTGTCTCTGAAGGACTTCTTCTAAGCTACTTAAATAATCCGCCGCATTTTCAGAACTTGCAGCAGCATACTGGGCAATACCCTCTCTACCACCTAATTCTTGAAATACCGGTGTGATCTGCGGCTTACTTTCCGCTTTTGCATATAATTCTTCAATTGCTTGCGTCATTAACTTTAAGTCTTCTGTCGCTTGGCGTATTTCATCTGCCATTTACTACCTCCTATAAAAATTGTTCTAGTAAGTCGGCCTCCTTTTGTTGCTCCAGCCGTTCTTTTTCAATACGTAACTTTTCTTTACGCCGCACGCTTCCCTCTAACGATCGTAGTCGTGCCACAATAATTATGGCTAAATGAGCGTACGTTAACATAGCTAAATTTTGCGCGTGAAGCGCGCTGAATTGAGTAGGTAGTAAAAAATGATCTACCCACATACCTAATTCCTCCCTAGTCGATTCAGCAACGCGTAAAAATAGATGAATACCATTATTCCGACTTGTCGGCCGATAAGTCGGCGTCTTTTTGTAATGTCTCGATGTACTTATCGAACATATCCTTGCTAATTTTTCCAAGTGTCCAAATGTTTTCTGCGATTTCACGTACAACCTCCCCATTGGCTTCCAAAAGCTTACGCGCCTGCGCTGTATTCATTTTAGGACGAACAAGGCCCTCTGCCAAGGTATTTACAGTAAACTCAATATTGTCTACCTCCCCGTTTTTAGACGACTGTTGGTTGATTTTCTCCATTTGCAAAAAAGATAAGGCACGAATACGTACCCGCTTTTTCAAACCCTTGATGGTGATGTCTACTTCTAGAATTGAATCATCCTTTAATAAATCATCTACGTTATCGTAGTACTCTCCCGAACCAAATGCGTAATCAATCATGTAGAACTCCTTTCATATTTAAAAAAAAATAAACCCCCTCCATTTTTAAAGTGGAGGGGGTTTATTCATTGCTTAGTAGTCTCCGTTAACTGCTGGAGCCACTGTGAACCCACCGTTATCCATAAAGTCAAAGCTCATGGTAACTTCGTTATTTGCGGCATTGGTGATCTGATAACCAGTAAGAATTGCTGAGGGAACAGTCATAGTGTAACCACTCTTAGCAACCAACTTAATTGCGATGTACTCACCTGAATTTGAAACATTAATCAAGCGTGTGTGCGTAGTACGATTATCTAGCGGGAGCGTAATCTGGAATGACCCGTTGATTCGCTTAGTAGTCGTAAACGTGTACATCTTACCATTATCATTAAGGAAGGGACCGGCATCGACCTGATTAGTACGAAGTGAAGCCTGCCACTGCGACACAAAATCGACATTATCATACCCAGACGTGGTTGGGTTGTAAATCTTGAGGTAACCCTCAATACCTTTTACTAAAGACATGTGTTAATCTCCTAAAAAAATTTCACGTTAATTTTGGAGTGATGTATGTTTCAACTCCAACGGCAGACGTGTACACTGCCGAGTTATTTATACGCTCCACGGGGAACGAATAACTTTTGTAAGGGTAAAATTGAACATCGTAGGGAATCGTAATATTAGGTATACCGCTTACAACGATTGGATAGTTTAGCTTATTAAGTAAATCACCTAAGCTATCTGATGCTTCTGCAAGGCTAGTCGATAGCGAGCGGAATGTAATAATACCTTTCCATGCAGTCGTATTCAACATCCCATAAATACTTCCTAGACTTGGGTCCATCTGGTAGACTAAATATGGAGCAGATATTTGAGCAGGCGCAACTTCGTAGTAGATCCTCCCTCCATACTGACCAGAGACTTGTGTGAGAGCGCGAGCTACAATGCGCCAGATGTTAGGGAAAAGAGCATTTACGATCATGTAGTTCCTACTTAAACATTGAATTAACAAGCGCAGATACTTCAGTATTAACCTGCTTTACAATTTGAGTTGTAAATTTTTTATAAATAGACATTGAAATTAGTTTAGTGAAGTTAGTTAAACTTTTACCTAATGCTGAGTCGGTATTTTCAATCGCAAGATCAATTGCTTGATCTACTATCTGCTGTACAGAGTTAACTTTTATACGCTCACTAGTAATCTGAGCAGTAAAGTCGTACGATAATTTAAATAGTTCCATTACAGCAGTATCACGAATGTACATCTCCAGCAGTTCAATTTCCTGTCTAGAAAGATTTTTCTCTGCGTGTGTAGTATTTTCCGTAGCAATGCTATTAAATGCATCACCGCGTTCGACCATGCTGGCCGCGATGTCATTATTTTTAAACGCTAGTCTAGCAATTTTTCGATTGTATCTGTCGTATTTATCTTCTGAGTAAAGCGTGACATTAGAATTAACCGCAGAACCGGAAAAGAACTTTTGATTTGAGTAAACCGCTCGTTGTCCGGCGGCTGTATTTTTTTCAGGTGCGTCAATGCCGGCAATGCGTACTCGCTCTACTTTACCGTTTTTTAATTGTACATCGAAAGTGTCGGCATCAACTTGATGTTTAACAACTCCGTTCAAAATCTCTTTTGAGTTGTAAAATTGAAAACTCGATTGTGCTGACGAAGAATGTTTAGTTATCTGACTCGTTACTTGATTAAATTTTCTGTACTTTTCTTCCGAACTTAAGGAATTTAAATAGTATCTTATACTTAACTCTAATTGATTTTTTACAACTATCTCTATGTTTTTTGGTAAGTTTGTAAAATAAATAATAAAACTATTTAATCGACTAACAGCGTTCATTTTCTTTTCTCTACTTGCACGATAAAAGCGCCCATAAGACTGTGCTTTGCAGGGACGTAAGTAACGTCATAAGTTACACTGTTAAAAACAATTTTGTCTCTTTCAGTTATTTCTGTCGCGTAAGGTAGTTGAATTTTTATCGTATTTGTGGAGATAAGTAACTGAAGTGCTCTTTCTTGCGAATCAGGTTGTTGTTGCACTGACCCCTGCCGATTGATCAACCGGCAGGGAACATTGCTTATTTCAGAAAATGACTCAGTGTACTCTCCGTCTACTGAGCCATAACCGTTAAATTTTTTAATAGTACACGTATCAACAAGAAATGATTCAGCGGCATTTCGAATACTTAGTGCTTGGTCAGTCCACGACATCGCGAACCTCTTTTAGGCGCGCCTCTACGAGTTGTACTTTCTTCACTGACTTTCCTTGATCGATCAATTGTTGATGAATCCGCTCAAGGGTTGCGACGGCATCAAATTTCTTTAGAGCCGCTTCAAACTCAGCTACCGACCGAATCTCAATGACGCGCAAAATTTCACCATCATTTACAAAGTTTGGTGAGTCAACTAGCTCAAATTCCTCGTTGTACTCTTTAAGTAAGCCAGACCGAAACAACCCCGAATTTAATTTTCGAAATAACTTATCCTCAGGCTCTGAATAAATCTCAATTACTTCATCATCGTACACAAATTTAGTACGCTTTTTACTAGAATAATCGTAACTATCTTCCCCCGTTGTCAGTACCCATCCAATCTGCAAACGTGTATCCGTCGGGTCCACACGTAATCCGCCAACAACGTTGATCGGGACTTTTGTGTATCGCTTGTAAATTTTATCTTGCAGATTGAAATAAATGTTGTTAAGTGCCATTAGTATACTCCTTAAACGATTTTGATAACGCCGATATTCTCAGGCATATCAACAACCATACCGTATTGCATCCATGCGTGGAGCACGTAATCAGGTGGTTGAATTGTGGCGTCGGTTGATTCGTAGTACTCAGTTCCACCGTAGAGAAGAATCTCACCAGCGTTATCACCTACGACAATAATCTTGTCTTCAGGGATCAATGCCTCGCGCAAGTTCGGCAATTGATTACGGAATACTTGCGGAAGTTCAATGACGGGAACGCCCATATAAACTGAAACACGACTCGTATTCAGGTATTCCAGCAACTTTTCGTTAACTGGGTAGGCAATGCGGCCATTACCGTCGGCATAAGCGTATTCATGGAAACCAGCAAACTTGTACATAGGCAACAACGATTTACGCGTACCGATAATGGCTTTTACTGTACCAGCCGTATAAAGCACATTCTCGATCATCGTGTCCAGAGTTGCAGCAGTAACCGCAGCAGTCTGAGCATAATGGCTTGGCGTGTCAGTTGAATTCCAAGTTGAAGTCAATAAATTAAACACGCGTGTAACAAGATTATCAGTAAGATCAAACTGAAGCTGCTGACGCATCTGATCTACAGTCTGTACAGCACCGTTCTGAACATTCCACAAACTCTCACGCACACCGCCGATAAGACGGTCAAATACGTAGCTGTGATAATCATGTACCGTAGTTGGCTGCGACACAAGGTGAGCCGTACCGGGCACCATTGACTGAATGTTATACTTACCACGACGAACACGCTTAATTGGTACCGTGTTCATATCAGCCTGTCTTGCAGGCATAAAAGTTGAAAACAGGTCTAAGCTCAAATGATTTGGCTCAACAAGTTGAACCAACAATTCAGCAAACGCTGACTTACCTAATTGAGAAGTACCTGCAGTCTTAGCTACTTCAGCAACAGACTTTAACAAAGCATCTTTATTCATTCGTTATACTCCCATGCTGATGTACAGAACGCCGGTATCAGGTGCATACCGCTCGACTATACCAATTGCGTGTGTGTTGTTATTAGTGTAGACCAACTTACCAGACGTACCAACAGCGATCATGTTACCGGGTACGCGAATATTAGCATCATCTACAAAACAATTTACAGTTAAGCCAATTCGTCCGTTATGCAACGCAACAAGCTCGCCACTATACACAAGGGGCTCGGCCCACATACTGCGCGGCACTAGGTACTGCTTTTTGTAGAAAGTAGGATCGCCGTAAAGCGAAGCATCATTCAAGTCGTATACACGAGTCGATGGAACGCTATACCAGTCCTCATAGGTCGGACGAGGAAAGTTGTCGGGCGGGAAGAACGCAATGTACACGCCGTGCTGCTGATTTGCAGAAGCATACGTTACACTAGGAAGATCTTCTCTCACACCCGAGGCGGTCAAGGTAACAGCGCGGCCTTCCATAATGGTGGCGGCTGCAACACCCTGAGCGCTGAATTGAGTTGATACAATAACAGCCATTAAATTTCACCTCTCAAGATTTTTTTAAGCTCTCCTGCTAATTTCTTAGGATCGCGAGTATCAAACTCAGTATTAGCAGTGGGCTCTGGAACCGGAATTGAATCTTTCTTTTCCGATACGGTTTTACTATTCTTAGTCATATCCAAAAACACTTTTTGGAATACGGAGTCATCCATAGCTAGATAAAACTCAAGTCTCTCCGCAAGTTCCGATTCAGAAAAGACTGTACTAAGCTGCTGCATTAATACATTCTTCCGCTTCTCGGCTTGCGCTTGCCGCTCTGCTTCTTGGTATTGCGTGATCTGACTTTGAAGTTGATCAATGACTCCCTCCTTTTGAGTAACAAGAGCATTTAACTCCTCTACTCTATCTTGTAATTCTTTAAGCTCCATAGACGTTTTTTCGGCAACGCTTAGTAACGGCGTTCTGTTTCCATAAGCTGGAGTATCAACGATACATGTACCAGCAAAGGTTACATTCCGCAACCATCGTACGCCACTATCCTCCTCAGAATGAGTATAATAGACTTCCCAAGACGTACCAATAAAACCACCATCAGATGCCTGACTTTTTACAAGGTCATATATCGCAGGGTACTCGTCTTTCCATATAAAAGCGCGTGACTTAATAACATCTTTTCCATTATGCGTATCAAGAAAAGAGTCAACAATTGCGCCAATAGGGTGCGCTCCTGCGTGACCTCCATAAGAATCGCCATCTGACGAAATTTTAATTGGAGTCAACTTAGAAGTTTTTATAATATTTTCAGCCTCTGCCCGAGGAATTCCTTCTCCGTTGGCATTGGGCTCAAAATCAGTAAGAATCAAAAAGATTTCTTTAAGAAATGGGTTCAGTAGTTTATCTTCAGTAAGATAAATTGCACCATTCACAGATGCTGAACTTTTTTTGTCAGCGGCATCCATTTGCTTCACCAGCTTAGAAAACCAACTTCTTCCAGCACTTCCTCCCCAAAGCAACCAAGAAACCCACGCGGGTGAGTCTTTGGGCGCATTAGCGAATCGCGCATTTCTCCCATAAAACCGATTACCCATTCGGGCACGCTCCGGACTTACAGGTTTACCTTGAGTATATTTTCGAGCCCATAGCACAGTGGCTGACTCCAAACCATCCCCACTTAAGCCTTTTTCATGTAAGACTAAACCACGTTTTGCGGCCGCCTTTACACCAGCCGGTGGAGAAAAATCAATGTTACTATAGCGTGCAGCCATTGCCATGTCTTCTTCTGACTCTGGCTCTTCTTCTTCCTCTGGGGATTCTCCTAAATACTCATTCTCAATTACCCAGAATTTACAAATTGCTTCAGGCTCGATTTGACCCTCTACAATCGAACAAGACTTACTATCGTAACTAAAAAAAGCACAGTTAGCACAGATTAGACCTTCCGATTTAAATGGATTGTTTTCAGCCGGTGTGTAGTGAGATCCTTCACTATCTATACCGGGCCCAAATTTACCAAACTTATCTGTTAACTCAATTAAATCAGTTATTAAATCCTGCTGTCTATCACTCAGTGAATCATCTATTGGATCACTCATTAGGCACCTCTTGTTATATGAAGTTCGTACGTTCCGGCATCTGTTTCTGCAGGCTCAAAGGTTATAATAAAAGCGTTTACTGGATAAGCTAAAGCAGGTATACCAATTAATGAACCGGAAGCAGTTATTGTGGCCGCAACCACTCCATAACGAACGTCAGCATTAGTACTGAAAGTACCCGCAAGAATATCTCGAGTCTTAGAACCCATATCAGTGTAAATTGAAATCAAACCAGACACGGGTGCAATAAAACTAAAACTTAATGTCCTCCATCCACTACGGATCATCGGTATGTAAAAATGTCTAGCACTTGTGTTGGTTAATTGAAAAAACTCGCCATTTGTATTAAGTACGTTTAAACCAACGGATGAGTAAACTCCAGAAATTACAAGAACGTCATCGTAACCTGAAGAGGATCCCCCAATGAGCTCGTTCACTCTACCGTCACCGGCAGTTTTAATTCCACCGCGAACAGTCAGGCGAGCTACAGATAACTCAGTATCCTGAAGCTCAGTAAACGAATTATCTATTGACTCTTCGTAGTACACACCACCTACTGGAAATACAGTCGAAGCAGCATTTAAGTTAGAAACGTAGTTTCCAGAAACTGCAACGGCAATCGGAATTAAATTAGAATTATTTCCAAGCGGGATTCCTTCCGGAGAAGTTAACACAAATTGTTGATAATGCACCGTTTCTGCATTTTCCTGCAGCTCAACAGTACCAACGGTGACATTAACAGTTGATGGAATATTTATCGGCATAAAGTCCCCCCTAATAATGAATTTTTTTATTTGTCACTTTTAATCTTATTGAGAATAGTACGTACACTTTCTCGCGAAACAACTAAACCTGACTCCTGACATAAACTTGTAATTTTTCGAATTGAGAAACTATCTTGATATATAGATCTAATATACGATTCAACTAAATCGGTAGTTCTTGGGCGGCCTCTTGACTTGGATGAGCCCCATTGGGGTCTTGGTTCTTTAGGTAAAAAATCTACCTCAAAATTAGTTGATTCCTGCTTAGTTATCCTGCGTTGTTTTCTCTCCATTTGCACAAATTCAGAAAACCACGCTTCTTTTTCATAGGGCCCATATAATATGCGGCAGGACTTACATAAAAAATCACTGCGCTGCTTACGCTCATCACAAAATAAACACTGTACGTATCTCATTCGCCTCACCTGACCAGAAATTAAGTGCATATACACCTACTAGTATTTTACCACATATTTTTTAATTAATCCACAAGTTATCCACATTAACATAAAGTTATCCACATGTTATCCACATTAATTAGTAATTATATAAAAAATACTCATCTAATTCTAATGCAATTCTAATAAAAAAGCTTGACATCATATATTATAATTTTGTTGGGGAAATAAAAAATAAGATTTAAAAAAAAATTTAATTGATAGATATTCTATCATATTTATTAATTAATTTGTTTATTAGTCATATATATGGTATTATAATAACTAACTTATTAATATTATTACTATTAGTAAGTTGGCGATTTTTTTTTCAATTTTTAGGGGGAAGCCGTATGAGCTATCAAGATTTTGTGGTGTCTACAAAGCGCTATAGTCGCGATTATGCAGTAATTTATCCCGCTTTAGGATTAGCATCCGAAGCTGGAGAAGTAGCAGGAAAGGTCAAAAAAGTACTGAGGGATGCCGCTGGTCAACTTGACGTTGAGCAAGCAAGTAAGATTATTGATGAGCTTGGAGATGTACTTTGGTATGTCACTTGTCTTATCGATGATCTTGGATACACATTAGATGAAGTTATTGAGCGCAATACTGCTAAGCTTGAAGCACGCGTGGCTAATAACACAATTCAAGGTAGCGGAGACAATCGTTGAGTACGCCGCTTCGTTATACTGTAGTAGAGTACCGAGAACAGGAAGATGGGTCATTCTACGTTCGCTACGCTATTAAACATCCGGCGGAAGACAATCTCGAATTTCATGAGATTTTGATTCCATATAGTGGAGAAGAGCCTCAATTGTTTCTGAACAAGCTACGAAACTTTATGATTGCTCAACTTGCATTTGTTCATAATAAACGACAAGTACAGTCCGCTATGAAGAATTTTTCGTTCACTGACCCCACAATTAATTTTACTTTAGGAGTATAAGATGCCGCTTAGTTCTTATTTTTTGAGTCAATATCCTGACAACCCAGAGTGGCCAAGTCTGCTGGGTCAGTTTGTATACCTTCGTACGTACAGTCGTTTCATTCCCGAACTGAAACGTAGAGAGACGTGGAAGGAAACTGTCAAACGCGTTGTTGAGTACAGCATGTCTCTGGATACCTCTTTGTCAAGTTCGGACCGTTGGAAATATAACGAAGAAGCAGAGTCACTGTTTGACTACATGTTTAATTTAAAAGTATTTCCCGCAGGACGTACTTTATGGACTGGTGGAACAGAGGCAGCAAAGAAATATCCGCTGTCTAACTTTAACTGTTCGTTTATGATTGTAGATGATTTTCAAGCATTTTATGATGCTTTTTATCTCATGATGCTTGGAACAGGTGTTGGCTTTCGAGTGCTTCCTTCGGATGTCGCTCAACTACCTAAAATTGTTCGCAATGTACAAGTAACTCATCAAGAGTATGCACCTGTAGCTGCCGCAGATCGAAGCGATCTTACAGAATTTTATCGGATTTCTAAAACAGAGGCCATGCTATGCATCGGTGACTCTAAAGAAGGATGGGTAGACGGCCTTAAGTGGTTATTGCATTGTTATACTGACGGCATTCACACACTTACAATAAACTATAATTACGTGCGTCCAGCAGGTGAACAGCTCAAAACGTTTGGCGGTCGTGCATCTGGGCCGCACGCACTAATGAACATGTATTCAAAGATTGTTGAGACACTGAGTCACTACAATGCTGCTGAGTACTCTAATATTACAACCATAGAAGCAATGGATATAATGAATCTTATTGGCGAGGCTGTTGTAGTTGGCGGTGTTCGTCGTTCTAGTGAAATCACTTTGTTTGACATTAACGACATCGATATTTTGAATGCAAAGAAAGATCTGTGGACCGATCCGGCCAAGGAGTCAAAGCGGTTTCGTTCTATGAGCAACAACTCAGTATTTTTCCGACAAAAGCCAACTGAGCGGCAGCTAAAAAATATTTTCGAGCGCATCGTAAATAACGGCGAGCCCGGTTTTATTAATGCCGAGGCCGCAGCCTACCGACGCCCTTATTACGCGGGGACAAATCCCTGTGCTGAGATTCTTCTTGCAGATAACGGCGTATGTAATCTCTCAGAAGTCAATGTACGTGCGTTCGTTCACGGTGCCGGTACAGAACGTCCGTGGCTTGACTTAGATGGGCTTAAATGTGCGGTACGCCTTGCCACGCGAATTGGAGTCCGTATGGCCACGCTGGAGCTTGAACTTCCGCATTGGAATAAAGTTCAGGCTCGCGATCGCTTAACTGGCGTATCTATGACTGGATATGTAGAGGCTATGGACGCACTACGTGTTAGTACTACTAACGCAGAACAAGATCCTGTACGCGTTGTAGTCAATGACGGAATTAGCTATTACACATTGGCAGCAGTGCTTTTTCAGTTACGTGACATGGCTATAATTTCGGCACGCGCCTATGCAGATGCGTTACGCATTCCAGTTCCGCTATTGGTTACCTGTGTGAAACCGTCAGGAACGCTGGCCCAGCTTCCTACTGTATCGTCTGGTGCTCACGCGTCATACGCTCCGTACTATGTACGCCGTGTTCGTATCTCAAGTCAAGATCCACTTGCTATGGCAATGAAGTCAGCTGGTTATCCAATTTATCCAGAGGCTACGACGTGTTTACCGGATGTGTATGATGGGCTTTCTGTAGCAGATAAGGAAGCAAAACTTAAAGAGGCTCATACATGGGTAGTTGAGTTTCCAATTAAAACCTCAGCACCGAAGCCTTCATCAAGCGAGTCAGCAGTCGAACAACTTCGCCGCTACTTTATCTTGCAGAACTACTGGAGTGATCATAACACGTCAATTACAATTACCTTCGATCCATCAGAGGTAAAAGAAATTATTGAGTTGCTCTTGAACAGATGGGATGATTATATTGGTGTCTCATTTCTGCCCAAGTTTACAACTGCGTACCCATTGATGCCGTACGAAGAAATCTCGTATGATGAGTATGAAAGTCGTAAAGACGCAGTCTCTAACGTGACTGGTCAATCTATTATCGCGCTGCTAACTCAATTTGAAAATATTGAGGTAGACGATGATCTCGGCAGTGACTGTGAAGGCGGAGCCTGTCCAATTCGGTAATGACAATTTAATAAGGACATTGGTAGAAGATAGAGTACAGTTTTGTGCTCTATCTTCTACCAGAAGGGGAAATAATGGCTAAAAATCGTAGGTTTACTGAGATATTAAAAGACTATTCGGACAAATATGACTTAGCCACGCTTTCGTCGCCGAATGATCGAGCAAATCTTGAGATGCTAATTAATAATCAGGTTATTGTGGAAACTATTCAGGCAAAACTTCAAGAACTTACCGCGGATGACCCCGTTGATAACATAGATATGATTCAGCGACTAGGATCTTCTTTAAAAGATATTATTGAGCGAAACCTTCAATTGGAGCGGGCGCTAGCTCTCGACCGTAAGACACGTACTAGTGACAAGTCAGAGTCAATCGCTGAGTACATAGTTAACCTAAAAGCGGCCGCTCAGGATTTCCTTGAGCGTCGCTTAGTGAGACTTTATTGCCCTGAATGCAAAATATTACTTGCTCGATTTTCCATTATGCATGATCACTCACGATTTACTCTTAAAGTTAATTGCAATCAATGCAACAAAGCAGTGAGCGCGGAGCGCGAGGAGAAGGATATCTTCTTTGACATCGCCGACTCAAATTGGCGTAAAAAACATCGTTACACAGTAGTAAACTCTAAAAAATCGGGTTCTACTGCTGGTGACAACGATGATGACCTAGTTCTATCAGATGATCTTAGTCAGGAGAGTGAGGATGCTTAAAGCAAAACTAGAGGATAGTGACTTTGCTTTGTTAGAAGTTATAGAAGATCCTATCTGGTTAAATGAATTTTTGCGATCGACAAACACAGCTGACATGAATAAAGAAAATTGGCCAGTTGAGGAGTTTTTCTTTCGGCCGTATCAACGAGAGATTCTGAGTGATCAGTCTGCTCATATCGTTGTAACTGGAGGTCGCGCTATTGGTAAGTGTCAACCCGCATCAGCACGCATATTTACAGATCGTGGGTATGAAACAATTACTCAACTGTTAAAACGAAAATCATTTATCACTTATGGTTATTCTCCTTCTGGTGTGTTTACTCAGCGAAGAGGTTTTTTACGTAAAGATCGTTGGAAGCCTATATGGACTATTTACACGTCCAGCGGTCAGCAAGTGAAGGCAACAGACTTACACCCAATACTCACTCCAAAAGGTTTTATTCTTATGGGGGATTTAGTTATAGGGGATTTAGTTGCAGCAGTGGGGAAGTTACCTACTGATCATTGTATTTACGACACGCTTTCATGGCATGAGTTACGCGCTCTTGGATATCTCGCGTCGGGATCGGTGTACCACAAAGCATCAGTAGGAATAAAACCACGATTTAAAAAAATTGATGCTGAATTGCAGGATATCGCACATCATCTCTACTTAACGTATCGCAAAGAAGAAAACGGCGCGGTATTCCTAGAGAGAATCAAAGCTGGTGGAGTGCGTCACTACATGAATCAATTAAAAATTGAGTTAAATTTAATGGCCAAGGACGCACGGCAGGTTTTTAGACTTGACTGGCTGAAAACACAGCGCGTGGAAAACATTAGAGCGTTTTTAGAAGCTGCTTACGCACAATACGGTGTTCTATCATTGGAAACTGTAAAGATTCGCTTACTAAACGAACAATATGTTCGTGATTGGCAAGAGCTTCTTTTGTACTTTGGTATTCGAAGTACTAGCAAGAAGTTGACTGACCATTCTACAGAACGTCATATTTTTCAGATAGACGACTCAGCTTGGGAAGTAGAAACACTTGATCGCGTAAACGCTTTGCGGTTTTGGCAGGAATTTAAATTACCCGGAGTAAGTGTATCGCTTACTAAAGAGACTGCTCCACCTGCATCAACAATTGAGTGGGATCGAGTAACGGCTAAAATCAAAGGTGGTCGAGCGCAGACATACTCAGTTCATGTGTATCAAGATGAAACTTATATCTCAGAAAATGTAATTGTCCACAACTCGGTTATTCTTGAGGACTTGCTAACTTATCAAATAGTTAACTCAACGATTGAGTTTCCAAAAACTCCCGAACAACTTTTAGTAACGCCTAATACCAATCAGCTTACGCCAATATTAGACCGGGTAATTCTAAAGTTTACTACAAGTCCCTTATTGAAAGATTTCTTAAATAACAATATCAATCGAGCAAAAGGTACTTTAGATTTTCAAATGGGAACAAGGAAGCACCGCCTTTATGCGCGTATCGCAGGCAGTAAAGAAGCAAATAATCTTGTAGGTCTTCACATTCCTAAAGTGACCGGTGACGAGTTTCAATTGTTTCCGATGACCGCATTCTATCAGCTGCAGCCGACGATTAACACATGGGAGCCTAAAGTTCAGGAAGTATACTGTGGGGTGCCCAATGGCATGAGAAACACCGCGCTATATGTGCTTGATGTAAAAACGCCTAAATTTAAAAAATATCGTATCCCTGCTCCAAATAATCCGTATTTTACAAAAGAGGATTGGGACGATGCCATTCGTCGATACGGTGGGGAAAATGAGGATATATTTCAACAGCTCATTTTAGGTAAGCATGGATCGCCAAGTTTTCAAGTAATCTCGCGAGACCAGATGAAAATTCAACCATATGATTTTTTCTCTTATCAGTATACTCAGCGCGAGAAAGACAGCGGTAAGTCTATCTCAGAATCACTTCCTATTACTTTATTACCGAAAAATGACGGTATTGTGTTTGCTATCGACACTGGATTTTCTGATCCTACCATAATTCAAGTCTTTGCAAAGGTAGACGATACTTGGCGATGCTACGTACGTTACAAAGTACAGCGTATTGACTATCCTGAGCAAGAAAAAATTATTGACTATCTAGCTCGCGGTTACGGGGTAAACAAGATTGCGATTGATGTCGGTGCCGGTGGCGGTGGTGCTGGTATTGTTCAGAGTTTAATATCTCGACCAGAATACGCGTCTGGGATGTATAACAAAAGAATCATTCCCGTTCAGTTTAATGAAAAGATTGCGGTCGGTACTATTCAGGACGGAACGCAAATCTCTGAGTCATTTAAGGCGTGGGCTACAAGCGAGTTGGTTAAGCACATACAACGTCAAACGATTGCCTTTTCCGAAGTTGATGCAGAGGGGGTCTCTCAGCTGGAGAGGGTAGCAAGGCAGCGTAGAACAAGCGGCCACGTTCATTACTTCGTCGTCTCTCCAAGAGGGCACGGCGAAAGTACAGACGATCATATCTACGCTAGCTATCTTTGTTTTATCGCCGCATTACGCGAGCAAATTGAAGTAGTCACACGAACCGGATTAGCCCGCGCAGTGACTGCTAACACAGTGAGGTAATTTATGTCTAACTTAACTAAGGCGGTCTCAAGCTTTACACCTAATCCTATATTCATGTACAACTTGAATACAGTTGGGTACTATGACCCGGCGCAGGTTCCTTTTGATAATTCACGGAAGTATAAATATCACGATCTTATCGTGTACTGTCGTCACTTTTACGAGAGAGACACAATTGCGCGGACCGTGATAAATCGTATGGTCAACCTTGCAATAACACGTTTGCGAAATCGTAAAACAGATCAAGATCAAACCGTTTTAAAGTTTTATGATGCGGTTGCTCGAAAACTACAACCCTTTTTAAAACATATGGCTACTGAGTATTTTATTCACGGTATGGCCGTACCCGGTATCACGTACAAACAAATTATGCTGAATAGGTTAGACCCTTCACTCGGTCGTAAGCGCGTCGAAATACCAGACAGCATGTGGGTACGAAATCCCGCAAACATTAAGCTACGTAAAAGACCAAATGGTTTTGAGCGAGCAGTTTACATTGAAATTCCACCCGAAGAAGCTACATTCATCACTTCTAAAGGTAAGCGTAGTGATGGTACGGATGATTCGGCCGCTTTTAAAGAACTACAGCGCACAAGCCCGGCATATGTTAAAGCGGTACTTGCAGGTCAGCGACTTTTCCCTATTGAAGAAAAACCGTTGTTTGCCGATATTGTTTCGTACAACGATTACCCATTACCGTTTCTTCAAAACGCATTGCGTGCGATGCAGCATAAAGAGTACTTAAAACTTATGGACCAGACAATTGTGTCGCGTTCTATTGAATTACTCCGACAGATTAAGATAGGTAGCGATCAGTTCCCAGCAACGCAGGACGATATAGAAGCAACGCAGCGAGCCATTACAGATGCTGCGGCATCTGGAGATCGTGTATTTAACTTGTTTACAAATCACACAGTGGAGATCAAGTGGGTATTACCACCACTCGATGCGTTACTAAATGAGGGTAAATATGCAGAACCAAACGCTGATATCTTTCTTGCACTCGGATTCCCGCGGATTCTTACCGTGGGTGAATCTCTTCGAAGTAATTCGTCGGATAGTAGAATTGCATCCCTAGGACCAACAGCAACGTTAACAGAGCTTCGTGAGCGTATTCTGCAATGGGTTCAGTGGTTATACGAAGATATTGCCGCCCGCAATGGCTTCTCCGAATGGCCTGAACCTTATTTCTCACCGATTCAGTTTCAAGACATGACCGCACTTACTCAATTTGCAATTCAAGCGCAGCAAATAGGATCTATATCGAAAGATACAATTGCTCAACTGTATGGATCAACCTACGAAGAGGAGCAGGTTAAAATTCAATTCGAGGTGTCAAATGAGTCTAATACAAGTCAACCCGGACTACCAGAAGAATCTCCTTCTCCCGCCGGGTCAGGGGTATAGTTTACGTAAAACAAATCAACCCTATCAATCTTTAGTGGTACACACAACAAACGGAAAAGCAGGTACTAAATTTGAAAACGAGGTCAAGTTCCTTGCAAATTCTAAGAATGTATCGGCGCATTATATAATTTCTAAAACTGGTATAATTCAGCAAATCCTTGACCCAGCAGAATATGTTGCATGGCACGCAGGAGAAGTCGCAAAAGAACAGTATAGTAATCTTTATGCTATTGGCGTCGAAGTACATTTCTCACCTGCTGAGATTTACTGGACGGGTAAAATGTGGGGAGCGCTTACTGCATTGAGTCGAGTGTACGCTAATTTAGATATTGTAACGCATCGCCTCATTGCAGTTCCGAGAGGTAGAAAAATAGACCCATCTGGAGTTACCGACTTACAGTTTACCTCTTGGAGACGTGATTACCAAAAATCTCACAGGTATGCAAATCTTGTTGCAAATGCCAATGTGCGGCAGTTTCCTCAAATAACTTCAACAAATATAATTCAAGTGTATCCAAAAAATTTGGAAGTAGTTGTTAATTCAATACCTGTAGAAGGTGATATTTATAATAACTCGAATTTATGGTATTACTGTAATTGGTTTGGGTATGTTCACTCTTCGCTACTTTCCCTTGGAGGTGAAGTGTGAATGAGACCACTTTATATGCGGCAATAAGTTCTGTCGCTACTCTAGTTGTTGCTTGGTTTTCTTTTAAAAAAAGTTCACAGAATGCTGCTGATAAATTTCAGCAAAGTTTACTTTCACGTATCGAGACACTCGAGGAGGATAATCAAGTGTTACGAAAGAAAAACGAGGATCTATTAAATTTAAATCTTCAGGAACGTGAAAAACAACTAACTCTCGAGCAAAAGATAGTCTCAATTGAGAACGAGAAGTTAGCAATGTTGGATCGTATTCAGCATCTCGAAAAACAAGTCGAGAGTCTGATTACACAACTAAATAAACAAAAAGGAGTCTAACATGGACGAAAAAACAATGGAGCTACTTTTTCAATTAATTACGGGGGTGATGATACCATTTGCTGTTTCTGTTTTAAAGCAGGTTCATTGGTCAGCATCACAAAAGTTTATGATTGCGTTTGGTATTTCTGTACTAGCTTCGAGTGTTATCCCTATTCTTAAAATGGGCAGTGGTCCATTTGATGGGGCTTTAATGCTTGAGTCCCTGACAGTTATATTTACAACTTCGCAGGTTGTATACAGGTCAATTCTTAAGATGATGGCTTTTGAAGAAGCACTCAACCCGCAAGCCGCGCTAGTGAGTATTATTAAGGATCAGATTATACCTTACTTAACCACAATTGACCGACAGACTGCAACTGAAATTTTAGATCCTAGTACTCAAAAGTCAATAGAAGTAAATGTACGAGAAATAGAATAATTTTTAAAAGTGACCTTTAGGTACTTCTAAAGGTCACTTTTTTTATTTTACTTTTTGTCGAAAATATGTTACTCTGAGACGAGTCTATATGAAGGAGGACCTATGGAAAATCCTTTTTACAAGCGATGGTTGGCGAAACGAACCGACGGAAGTCTTGTCGAGGTTGAAACTTACACAGAGCACGCAGAGGTACTGAATGCCGATGGTACTGCTGCCAAGTTATTACACCCGTCTATCATCGTTAGAAAGACGCGTAGAAAGGCAAAAGAACGTGAGTAGTTTTATTGCGAGTATTGTGATAAGCTGGTGTGTTTCCGGAATATGCTGGGTAGAAGAAATATCTCCCGAAGCACAGGCAATAGCCGCCTGCGAATCCGGTAATACAATAACACTAGGGTCGCTTAATTGGGCCGCAATTAATGTAAACGTTGATGGTACCATTGATGGAGGGGCTTTTCAGTTCAATAATTACTGGGTCTGGAATAGTCAAGACCGGTGGGTGATGCGTCCAGTAGCAAAGCGTATTGGCATTACTAGTGACGCATTATTTCTACGGTACCCCTCGGCGGACGTTGCCGACCCGTATGTACAGTATCAAACGTTTATCTATCTTTGGGACAATGGATATGGATGGCAGCACTGGTCAGCATCTCGTCCGTGTTGGTCAAAATGGCTGACCGTCCAAAAAGGACGAGCGGTTTGGAAAAATTAAGAAAGGGGTGTGTATGAAGGTACGATACGGCATTATTACGCTAAATCAATTTGAGTGGGTTATTGACAAGCACTTACCAAGTGTTAACTTTGATCTTGTTGACGCAGTACACCTGCATGTCAATAATTCGCACGAGCTTGAGTATCACGGTAGTCAGCAATCTCTCTGGGATATTATGACTACTGTCGCAGACAAGCACAACATGATTATCTCTGATTCAACTAAAAACGAAGGTGTTGCTCCGGGATGGAATCGTCTTTGTAAAACAGCGTTTGCTGAAGGATGCCACGCAGTGATTATCGCGAACGACGACATTATTCTTGATCCCGGGTCGTTGGCGCGTGTTATTGAAGCATTACATACGCATCCTTTCGTGTGCTTTAGCGACGCAGGGCACAATGCGTTTTCCCTTTTTGGGATGCAGCGGATGATCTACGACGTTGTTGGTGAGTTTGACGAGCAGTTTTGGCCAGCATATTTCGAAGATAACGACTATGCTATGCGAATGAAGTTACAAGGATTTTTGCCGCATAGTTTAGAGGGTCCTTCTTTTTTTCACGCCGGGTCTGCTACACTCGGTAAGTATAACCCGGAGCAGAAAGCAATCCATCATCATAACTTTCGGAAGAATATGGAATATTACGTACAAAAATGGGGAGGACTACCGCACAATGAAACTTACGCAACCCCGTTCAATCGTTAAAAAGACACTAGTTACTCTAAAAATTGACATATCCCGCTGGAACATGACTGCACTTCAGGCGTTACTACGGGGGATAGAACGGCATCACGGTAGTCTGGGTTTTACTATGACGGCCGGTAATATAATGGTTTGGCAAATCTACATTGATTCTTTTGACCCTCTGTATTGGGAGCGTATTTCAACTGGAAATGAGTTTGAAATGTACACCCAACAGCTTGATCGGTTTTGGTAGTTGACAAAAGAAACCCAGTCGTCTATACTAGGCACTGGGTTTCTTTTTTTTATTTCTTTGGGGGAATTTATGCGCTATTTTGTACGGATGGGCAAGAACCGATGGGAAGTAGTACAACGCGGTTTATTGTTTAGTCAGGTAGTTGCATTCGCAGCGACGCGGAAAGACGCGATTGCGTGCATGGTGCGAATTGCATCAGAGGAGAACAGTATGTATGATCAGTAATTGTGAGAGATCGGCTATTCACGGTACCCCGTTTGTTATTGAAGTAATTCGCGACGTTAATACCGGCCAATACTGGTGGTATGTAACGTTTGGGCCAGAGTCAGAAGCATTTCCGCCGCTTCTTGAGGCGACTCACTCGTTTAGTACAAAGATAGATGCATGGCATGCGGCGTATAGCTGCCTTTCGTATGAAGTGCGTGTATGGAACTCACACATCTCGTGGAGACGTCGACCTAGATCAGTTGCGCTCGAAGTTATTCGTAGAATAGGAGAAGCTCTTGTTACCTTTGCGGAACGATACAAATAAGAAGCGTCAGATTGATTGGAATAAGGACAAAATCGAGACGATTACTATTCTTAACGAGAACGGTGAAAAAGTTACCGAAGTAATCGGCACTCGCGAGTTTGTTCTGCAGGTTATTGCCGATTTGGCCAAGGGGTATGGGAATTTGCACGTTTCGGACGAAAATTCCCTTGACAAGTAGTTTGACTTCGGTTATTATACAGATGGATGCGTACAGCACATCAACAACAACATGAATAAGGGTTTCATAACGCGCATCCGGCATTGACTACCTACAGCACTTCATTAATTACTTATGCTAGTAGAACCAACGGTAGTCAGACAATTGAATACGGTTTTATTTGGATGAGTGCAGCAACCTACACACAATTCTCTATTCTTGAATTATCCGGGGATCCCCTCGGGCTCATCCAGACCAAGGTTACACACAGCATGAAAAAGGGTTAACCTGAAAGGAGCGAAGTATGACTTTTGCACAGGCAGTTAAGAGTCAAATGACTCGGACGGAAAACGGTATGGCTACCTACATTTCGAGTGGCAAGCGCTGCGTCGACTTGTTCTCAAGTGTTGGGGAATATCGTAATGCTGACATCACTGCAGCCTTTGTTGCTGCTTTGGAGGAAAACGCTGACTACGCAATGCGTATTGCGTTGTGGGGTCGTGACATTCGTGGTGGGGCAGGAGAGCGGGAATTCTTCCGCAAGATCCTGCGCCTTCTCGAAACAATCGATCCATACAAGGCAATTGCACTCGCGCAGCGTGTGCCTGAACTCGGTCGCTGGGACGACTTGTTGGTATTCCGCACGGATATCTGCAAGAAGTTTGCGTTTACCATGATCGCCAATGGTCTTCAACAGAAAGATCGTTTGTGTGCAAAGTGGATGCCACGCAAAGGCACTGAGGCAGAAGAACTTCGCTCTTTTCTCAGGCTGGGGCCAAAAGCGTACCGCAAGCTGCTGGTATCGTTGACCAACGTAGTGGAAACAAAAATGTGTGCCAAACAATGGAACGACATTGAGTTTTCACACGTACCATCGGTTGCCGCAGCGCGGTACCGCAAGGCATTCTATCGTAACGCGCAGGAGAAATTCTCCGCATACGTACAAGCCCTGCAGAACAAAGAAGAGGGCGTTAAAGTAAACGCATCAGCTGTGTTTCCACATGATGTCGTACGCTCACTTTCGGAGAATAAGTACAATTCATCTCCGCTGTCGCAAGCTGAGCTGAACTTCATCACCGCGCAATGGGAAGCACTTCCCAACTATGTTGGCGATGCGCGTGTGCTTCCACTGGTCGACGTATCAGGCTCAATGGATGCACACACACTTGGTGCAGGGAATCTGACCGCACTTGATGTTGCAGTTTCACTTGGTCTTTATCTCTCAGATAAAAATCAGGGTGCGTTCAAGGACATGTTTATGACGTTCACGAGTGAGCCGCAACTGCAATTGCTCCAAGGGAACATTGTCAGCAAGTATATGCAGTTAGTCCGTGCTCAGTGGCACGGGTCAACTAATATTGAGAAGGCATTTGCACGTATCTTGGAAGTCGCGACGACTAGTCAAGTTCCTGCCGAGGAAATGCCTCAGACGTTGCTGATTCTGTCGGACATGCAGTTTGATCAAGCAACGTACGTGTCGTCAAATGCTCGCGCAATAGACGTGCTCCGTGCTATGTACGCTCAAGCTGGCTATGCACTACCAAACGTGGTGTTCTGGAATCTGAGCAACGCCGCAACACGGAGTCTCGATAAGGCAGTACAATTTGACGAGAGTGGTACGACCATGATCAGTGGATTTTCGCCAATGCTGTTGTCGATTGTGTTATCAAATTCGCTCGAGTCGTTCACTTCAGAGTCCGTGATGCTGGCCGCAATTATGAAGGAACGCTACGACTGGCAATAGAGTCTTTATTTGGGTGTGTCCTGCAACACAATGTAAACATTACGATTCAAGAGCTGGTCTCTTGCACACCCAGTACAAACGAAGGGAGCTGTTATGGCTCAGTTAGAGAATGAGTTTGGTGAGATCAAGGAAAAAATCGAAGCGGAACTGGGTACAGATGACGTCAGTTTAGCTGCTGGTGCGCGCCTAGATACGTTACTCGACCGCCTCGAACTACTCACGCGTCTTTTGTACTTGAAGCATACTGAACATGTACGTCAAGGAGAATTGAATGAACTTTATTAACTTAACCCCACACGATATCGATATCGAACTCGAAAACGGTACGCGTGTGACCATTCCTAAATCAGGCACGGTTGCTCGTGTGACACAGGAATCGTTTCCTATTGATGGGTGCGAGATTGAGATCGATGATGAATGGTTGCTGATTCCCGTGTCGCATCCGGTGTACGGTGAAGTGGAGGGATTGCCTCCAGTTGACCCCGAGAACCCGCACCTTATCTATTTGGTGAGTGCGATGGTGGCCAATACACCCGCCGCCAGTGCACGCTTGGATGTGTATGCACCAGACACTGGCCCTACTGCCATTCGTGAAGACGGTCGTATCGTCGCCGTTCGCGGTCTTGTTCAATATTAAAAAAAGGACGCGCTCTCAGGCAACTGGGAGCGCTTCTTTTTCAATTTATTTAGAGGAGTGTGTATGCGTAAAACAATTTTGGCATGTATCGTATTGCTGCTATTGGCCGTATCATGCGGTACTGCAGCAGAGTCAAAGGAAACCGTGGGAATGATTCTTGTCGGGCCAAAGAACGACGGTGGGTGGAGTCAGGCACACTATGATGCAATGAAACGCATCGAAGAGGAAAAGGGTATTCAGTTTCTGTATGTGGACAAGGTGAATCCGGGCGACCGTCCCAACGTAAGTGCAGAACAGGTGGCCAGTGAGTTAGTTAGTCAGGGTGCCACGTTGATTATTGCAAACTCGGACGACTTTAAGGATAGTATTCGCGAGGCTGCAAAAGCGCATCCCGAAGTGACGTTTATTCATATTTCCGGTGACGACCTGCTAACCGGTAAGGCACCGAAGAACTTGAGTAATATCATGGGGAAAATGGAATACGGTAAGATGATCGCAGGGTGTGCCGCAGCACTTTCCTCGCAAACAGGGAAGATTGCCTACGTAGGGCCATTGATCAATGACGAAACCCGCCGTTTGGTCAACGCTGCCTATCTTGGTGCCCGCTATTGTTGGACAACGTATCGTGCTGAAGATCCAAGCAAGCTCGTCTTTAGCGTGAAGTGGATTGGCTTTTGGTTTAATATTCCGGGAGTCACGCTTGACCCCACATTGGTTACCAAGGACTTCATTACCCAAGGCTATGATGTCATTGTGTCTGGTATCGATACTCCTGAAGTAGTTATCGAAGTTGAGAAAGCACACATCGAGGGAAAAGCCGTTAAAAGCATCCCGTACGACTTCAAAGACGCGTGTGCTCGCGGACCGGGTTCTTGTATTGGTGTGCCATACTTCAACTGGTACACGCAGTACTCTGCATTAGTTGACGCCCATTTGGCCAAGTCATGGACGCAGCAGTTCATCTGGTTTGCTCCTGATTACGCTGCGCTTGATACGACCAGTGGTGTCGGGTATCATCGCGGCGCCGCTTTTGATCAGCACGAAAGTCTTGATCTTTTTGTTACTGCATTGCGTGATGGTTTTGACATGTGGGCTGGGCCGCTGCAATATCAAGATGGCAGTACTTTCGTCGCCGCCGGTCAAGAAACTATTGATGAGTTGATCTGGTATCAGACGCAGTTGCTGCAGGGCATTGATGGCCAATCCTCGCCGGGTAACTAATCTATGAACGGAAACGCCCTCACGCAATTGAGGGCGTTTCTTTTTTATAGAAAAAGGGATTTATTATGAGAACATTACATTTATATTTTGATGGAGGAACTATTCATGGCAGTTTTAAACTCTATGATGACCGCGTGGACGAGGCTGCGCTCATTCATCATCAGACATATGAAATGGACGGAATTGCAGACAGCAATCAAGCAGAGTTTACTGTATTACTCCGTGCGTTACGCTGGGCCACTGTCCATGTTGAAACGCATCCTCAGTCTTTTCTAAAGCTCTACGGCGATTGTCGCACCGTACACACAATCGTCGGTAAGCACGTCAATGGCCACTGGAAGGGCGAGATCTCGACACGCGAGGTATACAACTACCTTGCGGCACAGATCCGCACTCGCCTTGAAATGTTCGGTGGCCACAAGTACACCAATGTCACCAGAGCGACGATCAAGCAGATTCTCGGCCATTAGCGCTCGTTCTTGTTTCGCACCCCTTTCGAGGGGTGTGATTTTTTTTTGTTTACGCGTGTTTAGCGGCGATCAAAACGGTTCGTAGTGTTTTTTAAAAATTTCAGTATGAGGGGGGCCGTTGCGTCGATTAATAGTCCAGATTTGTGACCACCTACCACGTCTATGCGCTATGTGCGGTGTTCACACATTCCACACAGTCACACATGTTTTTGTTTTGTCTGATTGTGGTTTTATTTATTTTCTTTTTTTTTCGCTCTTGAAAGGAGCAACACCATGGACAGCATGTACAACTTCGCCAACAACCAGACCGTCATCAACCAAATCGAGACTGCTGCTAGCGACGTCGACACCCTCAACACCGAGACAATTATCTTGGCACTGGGCCTCGTGCACGCTGCTGTCGAGGTCGTCGAGAAGACGGATCGGCTCGAGATCACATTCGCGGAAGGTGAGTGCGAGCCGTTGGTGGCCACCAACGAACACGGTAAGTTTGTATACATCAAGACGGCCCAGTGGGCAAAAGTCCGTAGCGGTGATCCAGAAGTTGGTGGGCTAAACAACTTCACGGCGCGGATCGATCTGGTCATGCATTACAATCGCAAGGGTGAGCACACCGGAACCCTTGCGGTGCTGATGAAGAAAAAAATGAACAAGTTCACCATGGACGCAATGGTGGACTGGAACCATTATCGCGCTGCAATCAATTGCAGCGATGAGATTGAGTTTCTCAACTGGTAGTCAGTTCACCTGCAACGCTCACCTGCAGTAAAGGATGTGAGAGTTTATCATCGCGGACTACGCAGTGTAGATCCACTTACGCTCTTGAAAGGAGCACATCATGCAGTTCTCACAACGTCGGTACAAATTTCCCGCCTATCTGAAAGACGTGACTCGGATGGGTCGCGTGTATCAGCTCAAACTCGGGCCAGAATCAATCGTTATTCCCAGTCTTTCAATCCGCGACATTGTTCGTGGGTATGCCACGCTCATGTGCGCTGATTGGGCGCGTGATGGGTGGAGTTGCTCCTTAATGATGCGGTTCCACGCTCAAATGTTTTTGGGCGAGGTTGGCATCTCACAAAAATATGTAAAACTCATGCTAGAGATTGCTGAGCAGTACCCTAAGCTGTACTACCCGAAACTCGAAGATGACTACGACTGGGAAGCTAATGCGCTCCCTCCGTACTACTTGAACGAGTAGCGCTCACAGAAAAACAGCTAACGCGAAATCTGCGTTAGCTGTTTTTTTTTGTTCGCTTGGTGCTTATCCCCACATTCCACACAGTCACACATGTTTTTGTCTTGTCTGATTGTGTCTTTCTGTGTTTTCTTTTTTTTTATTGATTGGAGTTTGTTATGGCTGAGTATGTAGTCGTTGGCAGTGTCTATTTCATCGGTATCTATGGAGGTCTTCACCTCCATAGAGAAGTAATTTGGAAGGTTACAGCGCATAGCCCTCGGGAGGCTTGCATTCTTGCGATGCCTCAGCACGAGGCCATCATCAACCAATGGGCTACGGCCAGTGGTGATTTCCAGTTTCCGCGTACTTATAGGAAACACGGAAACCGATACCACTGCTATGTTCACACGTATAGCCCTGAGGACTGGGCCGAAATTCAGCGCAAGCGTGCTGAACCAAAACCGGAACGGCTCTCGTTTCGAGAGCGCCATCGCTCCGATTGTGAGTAGATTGGCCAACTCCGCACAATCCAGACAGGTTTCTGACTTGTCTGGATTGTGGTTTTATTGTTTTCTTTTTTTAGTTGAAGGAGATGTGAGATGAATCAGGACAAACACGCGTACGTGGTAACGGTCAGCAAGGTCGGGTGGACCTCACTCGGAGAGCATTATGTTGGTGAGGTAGTTTCCATCGTCCACGGATTCGGGGACTCGATGAACGAAAAAATCGCGTGGAGGTACGCATCCCATGCAATTTGCGAGTGGGACGTCTGCGTAGAAGTATCCAAGGTTGCGTTGGGTAGTGACGGCCGGTTGACAACCGGTCGAAAAATCCTTGGTTCCAAGGGCTACGCCCGCACTTTCACTGAGAGTATAAGAGCTCTCTTCAACTTCTAGTCCATCGCCCTCAACGCTCACCTGAGGTTAGATGTGAGGTAGTAATAATTGCGAGTCTACACTGTGTAGCTCGCCAATGTCCACAGAAAGGACAAATCACCATGGCTCGACTAATCCTGAACTCAATCCTCACGTTAGTAGTTCGCACAATCAACCCGGTTCACCTTGCTGGCGCCAGCATTTTCGCCATCGTGGCTTACGTGCTGTACCCCAGCGCGCGGTTGGCAGGCGTGGCCTTTGCGGCAGGCGTGGCCTTCGCCGCCGTTTGCACGCTCGTTCACATGGTGTACGAGTTCGTCCAGATTGCTCGTGAGCAACGCGATTTTGACGAGGCGGTTCGCGACCGCAATCGTCGGCAAATCGCTGCCACAGGGAAGCAACTATCCCATCGTCTCTTGGCAGTACAGGATAACTACCTGATGCCGTCAACACGGCGCACGGTGGTTAGCGTGCGCGCAGAGGTGATGGAGATACTCCTTCGCAACAAGTAGCATTTTCACAACACAAACCAACCACTGAGCAATCGGTGGTTGGTTTTTTTTTGTTCGCTTGATGCTTATCCACACATTCCACACAGTCACACATGTTTTTGTCTTGTCTGATTGTGGTTTTGTTTTCTTTCTTTTTTCAGTTAAGGAGTTTGTCATGACTGCACGAAAACCATACGTCCTGTGCTCGGCCAAGTGGGTCGAGAAAGTGTCGGAGGAGATTCGGTACTTGCATGCCACACGCCCATGCCCGCTGGGCCAGACGGCCTATGCGGAGGAGTGGAGCGGAATGGTTGACCGGCTCGAATGGCTGGAGAAAGCCAAATTCGAAGTGTCGGATGACACCATTCGGGTGACGGCGATGGCGCTGATGCGCCTCATTCGCCAGCTCGATGACAAAACCTTCACCGCACGCGATGCCAATGGACTGGCGTCACAAGAGCGCTACTGGCGACGGTCCAGAGCGTGTCAGTTTCGCTCATTGGTCGGGAAGTATTGGATTTGGCAAGCTGCCGACGACCGGCGCCGGGCCAAAGAGATAGCCCGCGAGAAGGCCAAGGAACGGGCCGAGATGGAGGCGAACGGCGGTTGCCCGTTCTAGTCCATCACCCTCAACGCTCACCCGAGGTAAGATGTGAGGTTTTATTCTATAATGTTAGAGGAGGTGATGTCATGGTCAAGTTACACCAACGTCGGTACAAACGGTATAACCGGCTCGGCAGGTTGTCCAGTACGTACTGGGCATAGTCATGTACAACACAATCAGACAATTCCCGACATTCCCCACATGTTTGTGTCTTGTCTGATTGTGGTTTTTATCTTTTTCTTTTTTTTAGTTGAGGAGGTAGGAAATGGTAATCAATCCCGAACTACACAAACAACTCTACGCCACCGCAGGGCACTACACAGTACTCTGGTACACACTTGGGCAAGGTGAGGAGGTCTTCGTTGTATGGCACAACGATGACCCCAGCGGAGAACCTTTCCGCGAAGTGATTGTGGAGAACAACCCCCGCGGGGTTGAGACGCTCCGTCGAGAGTTCCCAATTCCCAACTCACAATAAAAAAAAACCAACCGCTGAGCAATCGGTGGTTGGTTTTTTTTTGATAGCAATTCTCTTATCCACGCATTCCCCACAGTTCGCGCATGTTTTTGTTTTCTTTTGACTGTGTCTTTCTGTGTTTTCTTTTTTTTTCTCAACAAGGAGGTTAGTATGCCGTACAAACACGACGGAGACCACGCCGAGACGTACTCGGCAATCACAATTCAAATTATCCGCGTGGTACGGGGCGGGGGCGCCCCGCAGGGACGCGTGATAACCGCGCTGGCACATCGGCGAGTAAGCCTGCAACAGGCACTCGCTCTGTGCGAGTTTGACATCAATGTGGACGGAGTCCACACTATCTCGACAGTCACGCAGTGTCAGTACTCTCTTTCTAAGGCCAAATTACTGGCTGAAACTCCGTGGGAGGTTATCCCACTGGAACAATTCCGCAAACGTTTTAGACCTAGAGGATTCTGAAACAAATTTTTTTTTCTTTTTACACTGTTAGGATCCCAACGCCGCGAATCTGGGTGAGTTGCGGGACGCAGCCCTGCGAGTGTGCACAGTGTACGCTCGCCAACGTCGAGAAAGGACGTGTGTGTTATGTTGTACGTTTCCATCATCTTGGGCATCACCTTGGTCGGCGTGCTGGTCCTGTGGGTTCGTGACCACCTTCAGCAAAACAAGGTCATCGACACGTTGTTAGAACAACGACGGGAGCTCAAAAGGGAGTTGACTCAGCGCCCGTTGCACTCGCAGATGTCCGCGCTTCAACAGCGTGTACACGATGCCCGCATCGAGGGTGTCAAGGAAGGCCTGAAGCAGGGGTACGCCACAGGGTACGCCCACGGCAAGAACGCAGCCCGCGAAGCCACTCGCAAGGCGTTCCGCGAACTCGACAAAACCCTCTAGTATCCACCCGCGTTCCCATCCGCGGTATATAAATAGATGGGTACCTTGGTTTTTTTTTTATTTTTTTTTCACACAGGAGTATGGTAAGATGAAGTACGCACCAATTACCCCGGCAATGTACTCGGTTGTATCTCAGTGGCAAGCAGGCGCACGGCGCCTTCAGATTGGCCAGATTGTGAAACTCGGGCAGAGTCGCAGTGAATATTGCACACTAGACCAAGCGCTGTCAGGAGCGGAATACAAGACTGCCACCACACGCATGGCCCATTTCGTGTGCAAGCGCACGTACAATGGATGGCAAGTAGTTGCAAAGAAAGTCTAAGGAGAAAACAATGACACAGTCATTCTCGGTCAGGTCACACCCCGACGGCCAATGGCAATCGTGGGGTATCGGCAATTATAAAAAAGCCGCGGCGATGGCCAAGGAACAGTCCCGGGCGTATCCCGGGGTAGTGTTTCTTGTAGTAGACCACACGGGCTGGGTATGGTCCGCCTACCGAAATGGTAAGGCCATCCCGGGATTTCTGCCGTATCAATTAATAAATTAAGGAGTAACACAGTGTTAATTAAGCACAAACGCGACGTGAAGCCCGAGGAGCTGTTTAGCCTCGTCACAGACGAGTGCTTCTGCTCAATATTCAATGAAGAAAAGCAGGACTGGGAACCTGCGAAGGAATGCAACGGTGATTGTGGAAAGAACCTTCTCGAAGACTTTGTTCAGGAAGCGAGTAAGCATTTCCGCCCTCGGACGTGGGCAACATTTTGGCCCACATGGCAGGGCATGCAACCAATAACCGTCACGTTCAAGACAGTGACAGACATTCCTCGGATTATGGCCCCATCCGGTAACAGCTGGTATAATATGAAATGGGGTCTTGTTAAAGAGCCCGGTCGAGGCAACAAGCGGGTATGGATTGCTCTATGGCTCGTGCACCACGATGGTGCGCGCATGTACTTTTTCTAGGAGAAAAAACATGGAAGGGAAAACGGTCCGGGTATACCGGAACTTGCGAAAGCAAATGTTCTCGGTACAAGAGAAAGTGGAGGGGCGGTGGAAAGTCACCGCCCACGTCCCCGAGATTGCCCTCGTTGACGTAAACTTCATCATCCAACACGGAGGACGCCAGCGTGCTCTTCGCGAGAAGCGAAGAAACGTGCACGCCTTTGTGCAGGGCACTGTAGTACAAAGCGTAGAAAATACGCCAGTACAACTGCAGTACAATATGCACATGGGTGCATTTCACACGCGTGCTGGCCAATGGATTACTGGTGCCCATCGGTGCCGGTTAACAAACGGTAAGATTTGGATTGACTATACAATAATGAAAGAAGGTGAGTAAGATGGCTCAAGTACCACAAACAGCACAACAGCAATTGCGAGTACTACTCGCAGAGACAGCTCGACTAGTAAGCGAGTTGGTAGAGTGCGAGCGGACCAGTTCCGCCGCTTTTTTGCCCTCGTCGACGATCGCACGCGTCGTGATAGACTCGCTGGCACTTGGTGCCGAGGCTTTTCAGGCTTCGAACAAGGAGGTCGCTTACTGGAATGATGCGTTTGAGGGAATTTTATACTCCCTCTGTCGAGAGGTGGTAAACTCTCTATCACTCATTAAAGGAGGCCAGCAACGCAAATTGTTGTTAGAGCTAAAAGAAGTAATCACAAAGATTGATGAATGGCACACCAAACACATCACTGCATGATTTTGTTTGCCCTTGTTTTGGTTTTCTTATTATTTCTTTTTTAGGAGGTACACCCTATGGAGTACAAGATACTCTCTGCCCGCAACTTTCGCGTGTTCGACATGATCGTCTTCGACCGTATGCAAGCAATGCAACAGGTGCGTCAGCGCCTTGCAGAAGGCTGGCATGTCCTCGTGATCCGAGATGACTCAGAGGTAGTTTACTCAGACACACCCGACTGGCCGTATCTGTTCGACGGTGATTTCTCAGCTGGAGACCGCTGGATCAACGAGTGGACGCCTACCTTCACCGATGCAAGCGGTGATGTGTCAGAAATGTTCAAAGTAAATTTGGACAAAGAAGACCACTTGGTTCAGATCGTTAACGGCTTAATTGCAACCGAGCAGTTTGGCCGTAAGAAAGAACAAGTTCCCGAGTATCTTAACCGTTTCCGGGTTAATAGTAAGCTGTTTCGCAGTGGATATCTCACCACCATGGGATACTCAAAAGGGACTACGTGGTCTCAGCCGTACCCCAAACGGCTTGAGAAGTGGCTGAATTGTGTTTTTGCAGAATTTGTTATTTTTTCCAACCAGACAATAACAATTCTGTAGAACATACTGAGCGGTGGGGGCAACAGTAACTTTCCCACCATTTATATTTTCTTTAGTTTAAGGAGTTTGTACTATGTGTGGAGACTACTATGAAAAGCTTGCACCCGCAAGTAAGGAAATTCGTGTCCAAATGGCGTTGATTCCGGGTCTCAAATACCACGGGATTAAAAAACATTGCCACCGGTTCACAATTGGTAATGAGGTATTGGAGTACGGCACAGACTATAGCATGGAGACCGCCGTACGTGCCATGGTAGCGCTGAGTCGATCCGGCACACCGAGTATCCCTGTCGATTTCTACATGGGAAGTGATGGCTCGCGAGGAGGCGATAAACTGGTCGTTTTCAATTGGCCAGAAGGAGGAATGACAGAAGATGAAAACAACGAAGTTGACGAGTATCTGGATAGCGAAGATTATGATGGACTTTTGTTGTGGGTCAAAAACCGCAATATTCCACACGCAGTGAAGGAATTCAACCAGAAGACCAAGCGCTGGGAACTAACACTCTATCAGCGCTAATTCGTACTGAGTGGCGGGGCAACAGTAACTTTTCGCCATTTGTATTTTTTTTAGTATGGAGGCTCAGATGAGCAAACCAACACAAGAGCAACTGAAGCAGTTGCACGACCTCGCTAGCGAAAAATGCACAGAGCTCGCAGACACAATTCAACATGCTCTGTACGAAAAGGCCCTCACAATGGACGGCAGTTACAACTGGATTGCAGACATGCAGACCGTCCTGCGTGGTCTTTTTCCATCCGACGGAGATGGCTCGCAGAACCGTGTGGAAGAATACTTCCACATGAGCGAGAAACGGTTCGTTCGTGAGATACAATTTGGCATGGAACGAGAACGCCTCATGGACAGCACTTACAAAATCGTGGCCGTTGATAAAAACGGCGAAACGTGTGAATATTATGTCGTGATCGGTATCGACTACGATGACTCACAGAAGATACATCAAATCCACGATACGTCATACCGTAAAGACGGTATTGCGTATTGGCTGCCTGAAGGCGCCGACGTGGGATACGACTTGGATGGGGAATTTACAATTCAATCGATTGAATCTAGTGTATGGGGGTTTTAAGATGAGCAAGAATAAGATTGCGCCCGAACTGCTTTCTAAGATTGGCCGATTGCCGGGAATGCGTTACGTGTTCAACGACCGTGACGGGCACGTATTGATAACAGAAAATCCACTTGGCACAGCCGACCGCGTCCTTGTATTTGGTAAGAACAAGGAAAGCCTAAACAACCTCCACGCAGCCGTAATGGCCGTGGAGGGGGTTTTGGCCCACATGGGGTACGAGGACCCCGCGTCTGGGAACATCCACCCGTGGCGCTGGGTACACGTACGCTGGCTCCAGCAAGAGCTAATAGACGCGGGTGTAAATCTGGACGGATTTCATCAATACCTAGTGGAGCAGGGAAACCAGTTCATTGCGGAGAGTGGTAGCCGTTACTTCACTCGTCAAGTGAAATACGACGGCGATGACACTATCCACACAATGAAGTTCTGCCGTGACCATACCGCAGAAGAAGGCGACGATGTGTTCATGTACGGTCTGAGTCCGGACGAGGCACTTCCGGGCGGTCGCAATGAGTTTTTGGGCTGGGAGATTGTGGGTTTTTAATTTTTTATAGGAGTGACTATGTACCACAAAGTACGAATCGAATGGGAAGGCGGGATTTCGCTTGCGTTAAACGTGTGGGCGAACAGCATTGAGAACGCTGAGAAGTCGGCTGTAATCGGACTTGAGAGTATTGGCATTAAAGCACCACAGCCAGTTTCCGTAAAGGCAGTGGCGTTGGCACCATCCCATTGGCCATCTGGAGACTACGTGGACGCACTGCATGTTGCAAGACGTATCCTCATGGATCACTACTCAGTCTACATCCATATTGTCAGTAAAGACAATACGGAGTTCGCACTCAACCGTGAGCGCCCATACGAGTCTCAAGAGTGGGTACAAGCCCGTTTCGAATTAGAAGATGACGACATCGGAATGGATGAGAATCAGTGGGTAAGAGACGTTCTCTCATCCTAGTTCGCACTGAGTGGCGGGGTAACAGTAACTTTTCGCCAATTATACTTTTTTTTATGTAGGAGTTTTGCGATGAACAGCAAGCAAATGCCAAGCGAAATGCTCGCGGAAAAACTGGTGGAGGCAATCGAGGCCGGTATCAAGACCCAACGTTGGGTACGGCCGTGGAAGACCGGTGCTGCACAAAACGCACTGACCAATCACGTTTACAGCGGTAACAACGCCATGTACTTGGCCGTGTACCGGGCGTTCTCCGGTGTCGAGCACACTCAGTACTATGCGACGCTGAAGCAATGGAATGAGTTGGGCGCAACAGTACGAAAAGGTGAGGGTGGCCTCACTCTTGTCAAAAATCCTACTCGCGTGGAGAAGAAAGACAAAGAGTCAGGCGAGGTTATTAGCGAGTACACATTTTGGGCCCACTTTACAGTCTTCAACTCTAGCCAAGTCGAAGGCTGGGAGCCACCAACTGCTACACAGGTGGAGTCGAACAAACAAGTCCGCAATAACTTCGCTGGATTAGTAAAGCGACACAATATCGTAGTCAACACAGGCAGTGAGGCGTTCTACCGCCCCACGTCGGACGAGATTACGATGCCGCCAATCGCTGATTTCCCAGTAGAGGACAATTACTGGGCAGTCCTCGCGCACGAGGCAGTACACTGGACGGGTCATCCGCAACGACTTGGACGTATCGACCCGACCAATCACCGTGGTGACGCGTACGCATTCGAAGAGCTCGTGGCAGAGCTCGGTAGCGTATTTGTGTCAACAACACTTGGTATAACTCCAGAGTCGGACGCCAACATCTTGTCGTATTTGGATAGCTGGCACTCCCAGTTAAAGAGTGACAAGACGGTAGTTCGTCGTGCTCTCAAATTGGCCAATGAGGCGGCACAGTATCTCGATAAAGGAGGTGAATAATGTACAGTATGACATGGCGATGTCCGAATGCCGAGTGGGTCTCATGCTCCGAGGTGACACTCGAGCGTGGGGCTCAGGTCGTTCTCAACCAAGTCTTTGCACCAGAAATGGTCGAAGACTTGACAATTGAGGTACTTCCGAATAAGTACGTGCCGGGTAATCTCGGTCAGTACAAACCACCATACGACGTAGAAGCTCGCTTCGTAATCGACGGTGATCGACAATGCTCAGTTGTGTTTCATGTGTGGGAGGTTCCCGGCATCACACCAGACCCCACATATCTCGCACTCCACACAAAATATGTGCGGAATGAATCGTGTGTATAGAGAATTTTCTTTTCTCACCGCACTAGAAGGAGGAAACCTTGACTGACTACCAAACGTATCTACTTCTTCAGTTTCTGTGTTGGTACCCACGGCCAAAATTCGGCAATTGGTACTCCAACTCTCCGAAACTGGGGGTAATACGCTACTTATGTCAGAATGGAACCAAACTATGCCCGGGCAAAGAGGCTATCATCGAGTCTCGCACGATACCGGGACAAGGACGAGTCACCTTGGAGAAGTGGCTCAACGGTGCACAAGTATACCGCCACCCACAGTATCAAGAAATCGTTGATGAGTCTCAAGCTCGTCTTCACAAAATCTTCGTACGTAAGGGTTATTTACCACGATATCGAGAATTGCTCGATATTGATGACCGCTAATTGCAAGGAGTATTGCACAATGGCTAAATTGCCACCTACCCCAGTGAAGGTAATCATGGACTCGGCCAACCTTAAACTTGTCGGACCAATATCCGGAAAGTTTACTGCAGGTACTACGTACAGCTGGGTTGGGCCAACATGCCCCACAACCTGCATGTTCCACCCAAACTCCATCGTGGAAAATCGACCAGCGGGATTCAAAGCGTGTTATGCCACAAAAGGGCACGTACGCTTCTCCACCACTGAGAAAGCATACGAAGGTGCTACCTTCGATGACTTGGGATTGATTCGTGTCCGATCCCGCATTGACACAATACTGTCTCAGCACATTAGTGGTGACCGCATCTATGACTTGTTCCGATGGCATACCGGAGGTGACATACTTCATCCACACACTGGTGAAGTGTGGAAAGAACACGTAGAACTCATCGTTGATACAGCGGCCAAGTTCATGGACGTTGGTATCCCACTGATTGGGTTCACCGCTTGTTGGCAACTCGAGAATGCTCAACCACTCAAGGAAATTTTTCTCGCATCTGTACAAACGCGGGAGGACGCTCAACTAGCCATTGAGAAAGGATGGCACGTTGCCTACGCGGTACCAGAAGCTGAGTACCAAGAAGCAGTAGCTTTCATTCGCTCACTCGGTGAAAAGGTCACTGGATGCCCTGAGCTGATGGGTAAGACACCAAGCTGTGCCCAGTGTGGCTGGTGTGCAACGCTCGACCCAGAGCGCCTGCATGTACACAAGTACGGCGATTACATGCTGTATCGTAAGAAAAATAAGATTGTTGGCCTTGCAGGGTCTACAGTCTTCATCATGCACAACTAGTAGCAATTTGTGTGCAGGGAGGTACCCACTGCCTCCCTGTACATCAAGGAGATTAACATGACTGACAGAGAACAAGCATTCCGCAAAGGATTCCATGTGATTAGGTTCGGTGAGGCGTTAGAACGTCTTATCTCGAATGAAGAAATCTGGTCTTGCCGATATGCAGAAGACACACTGACCGACGAAGACGGCCAGCCTTCATTCACAACCATTAGTAAGGCCGACGTAGAAGACTATACCTTGAGTGAAATCGAAGCACTCGGGCCATTTGCAAAGTAGGAGCATATGCCAAATTTAGTAGACAACTATCTCGAACTCACCGTAGCCCAATCTGAGGGCGACGGACGTCTTCAAAAACTAGCGGAACAAATTAACAAGGGCAGTCTTTTCAATCATTTGTGGCCAATTCAGCTCTACAGCGAAAGCCAAAAACGAGAGCTATGGGAGAATGAGCAAATCGTACTTCGTAACCTATGCCTCGCAGGCTGGGGAACAAAACAGGACGCTGACGTCCATGAAGTGACCATCAACAACATCTTCTACAAAGAGCATGCGTGCTGGCAGCCCACAGTATGCGTCAGCTTCTTTACAGCGTGGTCCGCGCCAATAAAGTTTTATCGCAACATTGTTCCGCTCGGGTATCAGGTATATGCCGAGTTCTACGACGGTAGCGACAATACCGGTGGTATTGTATACACGGCCGATAACATTCTATACGAGGCGTACTGTACAGATACAACAAACCCCAACGATCCAATACGTCGGAAGATTGACACGCGATTCGGCATAACCGACTTGGAGAACGCGTTCCGCGATGAGGCGCTTGGCCAATAGTTCAGCATTAGGGAGGATCGGTTGCTAGCGCAACCGGTTCTCCCTTTTTTTATTACAGTGGTTGTCTTATCCACACAGGGCCGGCGGCTTGATGCCGCGCTGCCCGTAGTGCCCTCCCCAAGGTGCCCACCCACCCACCCTTCGGAAAATTGTCGTAGGCGCAGGAGGGGGCTCGGGGGAGGCGAACATAAATTTGCGAGAGGGGGCTCGGGGGAGACGAGCCCGGCGGCGCGATCATTGTGTGATTGTGTAAATATTTTGCAAAACAACATTACCGAACTAATGTTGCTTTAAAACATGGCCAATCGTCGATTTAGGCATCACAATGCGCTAAAACGCTGTAGACATAAAAGTTATAAATACTTACAGTGTCGTTTTACCCCTGCTTTTCGCATTACACAGGACTTTCTGGCCACTTTTGTATTATTTTCGAGCATATTTCACACCTTCACTGTCAATGTGGATAACTTTATGTCAATGTTTACGTAACAGTTTTGATATTGTGGATAACATGTGGATAACTTTATGTATAGTATCTGCGCTTGCGTCAACGATCACGCTGACCACAACATAAGCGATTTGAGGCTTTTAAATGCGGAATTCTTAAACGAATGCGGGAATTATATCATACGTAGTTTTATGCGAATGTCCAAATGTCCGGACAAAGTAACGAACATGACCAATTAGCACCCTTAAAACATATACCCCAGATCATGTGCATAGGCTCTTTTTTCTCAATAAAAAGCACTGCATCCCTGTGAAGAGATGCAGTGCACTCAATAACGCAGCCTATCATTCTACGAAGGTGTAACTCCCCATAAACTGGCTCTTCTTCGTATCTTCCGCCAGTGCTTTTAAATAGTTGCGTACTGCATTGCGGGTCAGCTTAAGAACGGTGGCCTTGGGCGGTCGTTTCTCAAATTGTAGATAAGCGATGTCAGGGCCTTCAGGTTGGCCAAGAAACTGCAATGTGATCAGCCATCGATGTTGAGATTGGCTCAAGGCAACCACTCGTATTGAGTATCCAAGAGTATCGTTGATATACACATACGTATCAAAAGGTTCAGTCATTGTACTCTCTCCTATTGTTCTTCTTGTTATTGGATATACGTTGTACTCGTATTAGCAGTACCTCGCCGGAATTCATTTGCACTCGATAGATGAATCCTTTCGTTGAATACTCCCGCCGGATTGAATACACGTCACACTTACAATGATGCTGTGCTGCAAATAACGCAGCGTGACCTCTATGTGGCCGATGCTGGTCATTGGGAATATCCATGATGTACGACGTACCGTAAATAAACGCTTCATACTGCGTGGTACTCATCAACAATCTTCCTTGGGTTCTGGCCCTACGGTATCAATGTACGTATGCGCCCACTGAATTGCGTCGTCTCGCGTGTTTAACGCGGCGTATATGTACTTGCCAATTATCCAGCATTTAATAGACATGATCCAACGTCCAGTGCTTGTCTCTATAATCTGATACGCGGTATTGTTGTGTGTTAGATGCTCGATGTGAATTGCAATCTCACTCATAAGTGTTACTCCTCTATGTTAACTCGCAAAATACGCCGGGCAACTTATCGTACAGATTGACATCCGAGCACACGATTCGCAGTAGTTGTGATGGATCATCAAAATTCACAATCCAGCAGCGGTTCAGCTGTAGGAGTGGTTCAAATACTGTGGGCATAAACCGTGTCTCTTGCGTAAGTTCTATCCATCTGTATGGTGTTGTCTCTGTATCGATAAATTCCTGAAGTACGCCCGGGACTTTATTCTGATCACCCTGCTGGTGAAAGTAGTACCGATGCACGTTTTGAAGTTCATTCGCTATCAGCTCCATATTCTTTTGGTAAAACGGCCGATACCGTGTAAGCCGGTCATACTCATTCCTTCTCATAAAGTCTACTCCTGCTCCTTCTCATGCTGCTTGGCCAATTCCTTCATAATAGCCTTGTAGAAGTAGTCATTCTCCTCAAGTCGCGCTGCTGCTTCTTCCATCTGCTCGTTTGCGTGAAAGTCGCAGAGAATGGTGTGAGTGCGTGATATTTCACACCCACACTTCTTCTTTTTACGGTCCGCCATAGTAGTCCTCTTTCTTTGTATTGTTCTTATTAGTATAAGCGGCAAGTGAATTTCCTTCGATCAGACTGTACTTGTGCATTAATTGGGATATAGTATCTTTTGTGAATTCAGATACAGTACCCCGCGGGATTATTTTCTCAGCCCACGAATGCAACTCACTGGCTGCTTGTGCCTGCAGCATCAAAATAGCTTTGGCCAATCCTTCAGGCGTGTTAGCCTCAGGGTAACTCGATTCGTACAGCGTAGTGTGCTGATTAAGTTGATGCAGCACTAGCGTACCAACAGGATCACGGTCATCAAAACGTGATACACTTACAAGCAGTTTAACCCCAGCTACGAGTGTGTGCTTCTCTTCATAGACAAATGTGCTGTTCATGTAATTCCTTCCTCCTCCGTTGAATCAATAAGACGTTTGATGTACTCTTCGTCATAACCAATTAGATCTTCATCACCAGTAACAGGGGGTATATTTTTTACCTCCTCCGGTACTGCACTGACAATACTATCCCCCGGGCCACTTCTCCACAAATTCCCTTCAATAATATACCAACGATCTTCAATACCTTGCGACTCATTCCACATATTGATAAGCTCTACGGTAATATCCACTAGATATGGCCGTAAGTACTCATCAAGCACTGCGTCCTCAATCTGAAGCGAGACGTGCTGGGGTACTGATAATGAAAGTACCCCCATAATCACGCTTGTCCACTCGGGATTTTTTAAGTCCTGTGCATGAAGTACCTCTACCATTAGAGTTCCCCTGTATATGTCATTAGATCCTTGAGTGTTGCTACTCCTTCCTTTTCAGTCTGCGGTAGTTTTGCCTCGATCTCCTGCAGAAACAAGATAGGATCACTACCTTCATACACGTTAACATAGTAGTCTAAGTAATTATGAGTCATTTTTGCTGCAGTGCTAATGCGGGAAAACAACTCCTCACGTTGTCTAATCTCATCAATGGTATACTCCATTGCAATGAGGCTGGTTCGTGTCTCAGTAGCAATTGACTCGATAATAGTGGTCAATCGCTCCAAGTTCTCTATGTCTATGATCATTTGTCCCTCCCGAACGACCACGCTGCCAGTGGTAACTTTGCTGGAGTCTCTGGCGCGATGTATACGTTAATTATACGATAATTACTGTAGAAATCTTCCTCAGTAAGCGGGCCAATCTCTGTTGGTGGCTCATCACCTTGTTCAGCTACCTCTCCCCCCTCGTCAACTGAGAGAAATGGTACAAGTGTACCAATATGCTCATAAGCATCAGGAATAGCCTCCCCGGCCACAATTAGACACACGGTACGCTTAACTATTGTCTCCATGGCAAGATTGTAGTGTACATGGAAGTACACAAAGTTTGCGTACTGTTCTACACTGACAGTTGATTTACTCGGTAAATCGACACTCACCTCACTTGGCCACGACTCATCACGAAAATCGAAAAAAGGTTTAATAGCGAACGTTTGCATTACCGCACCTTTTTAATAAACGCGGTGAGATCGTTGATCCATCCTTGCGAATTGGGATCACTGGCTGTACCTTTTGACATATCTTGTCGAAGAATCCAAAGCATATCCCAGATTTTTGACCACACGAGGTCCGCAATTTCTTGTTTGGACAGCGATTGAGCTGGCTTCTGGGCCTCTAACTGCCGAATTTGATTTTCTAAATCATCGATGCGATTTGCAAGCGTGTTCACCTGACTTGTAAGTGTCGCAGCACTATCGCCAGCTGCTACCGCACGATTGGCCAATGTGGTTGCAGTTTGAATTGCAAGCTTCATCTCTGCAACTTGTGCATCATTGATGTTAACAGTGGTACCCGAGACTGCTGACTCAGCAGGAATAAACCCGGGAAGTTCAAAATAAAAAGTCGGTGCATTATAACCTCGTCCATTTGACGGGTCGGTAAATACGACCATCATTTTCCCGTCTACAGAAATTAAAGAAATATTTCCCGGGGCGAAAAACAACTGCTGTGCTTTTTTGCCTACCTCTATCTTCCACAAACGAGTACCCCACGGGCCACTTCCACGAAGATTTCCTACCGTCGTGGTATAGATCGCCCCTGTCTTGTCTACTGCAAAAGTTGGGGTCGTTGCCCCATACGTCCCCATTTCCAAGGGAATTTGTACTGGTTTCATTCGTGTCCTCCTTAGTTAACATTGACAATAAATTCGGCAATCTTTGCGATTGCCTGTGCGTACGTTTTGCCGGGATACGCCCAGCGACCGTTTAGATCTACCCATTTCGTTGCAATACCTAGTAAATTTAAACGCTCCAAAGTCGTGTATCGCGGCGAGCACTTCGCGAGATACTGCAGCTGAGAAATCATCACGCCAGCATACGACTCTGTAGGCTTAACTGCGTACGCAAGTAAGTGTGCATATTGAGCAAAAATACCTGCTTCGGGAGTAAGCCACTTACCACCCTCAGCACCGTCATTGGTTGCGCCAATACCGGCCGGATTATAATTCTCCAACCACCGTCTGGAGGTAAACCACCCTGTCTCGTGAATTGCTTGAGCAAACGGCATGAGATTCCCAATTATGGAAATTTCACCCATTGCCACGTATGCCATGACAATTTGGCCTACTTCGTCTGATCGTAGTGACTTGTTCTTCGTCATGAGCGCGGTCTTCATCTTGGACGCTTCTACACTTGGCCCATTAATAATTAGGCAATTTGCTAAGCGAGCTGATTCAGTCATAAAACCTCCTTATTTGGTGCCGAAGACGGGAGTCGAACCCGTACGAGGTCCCCCTCAACGGTTTTTAAGACCGTAGCGTCTGCCATTCCGCCACTCCGGCAACTATGAAATAACTAGGAAGGGAAATCCTTCCTAGTTATTATACACTATCATTACTATTTTTGCTACTCTCTGTCTGGCGGTGTGCGGAGATAGTTGTAGTATCCGAGATACTCATCAAGGCAAAGATGACCCCCAAATGAAGCTGCTCGCTCCGCAAGTATACCATCCGCGCAATAATCCATATCGAATCGAAGGTGTTTCATTAACCGACCACGAACCATGTAACATGAAGTGTCAATATTACCCACACGAGGGTTTGGTGAAGGTGGTAGGCGAACCGATCCGTTTTTCCATACTTGTCCCCAACTAATCATGTTAAGTCGCTCATCCTGCAACCTAATCACACGATTGAACCAGCTTGGGTGAATGATATTGTCGTCATCTAGAATATACACCCAGTCTAAGTCATCAAAAGTCATTTGATCAAGAGCGAAGTTTCTATTCGGATTGCCCGCGTGTCCTGTATACGGTGAACGATACAGCGTAACTGCTGAGTTATAGTTAGCAGGATCAGAAATATGAATAGGTATATCAAAGCTAATATTAGCATTTGCTTGTGTAGCATCTAACACAATTACCCAAGAACACGCAGTAGGCACAGTTGGCCGCATTATGTTTAAATTTTCTGGCCGTGTGCAGGGTGTAATAATATGAATCATCGAACTTTCCTCCTAATCAACTAAGCTTTTCATAAACTCAGGATTACACCTGTTAATTTGGTGCAGAACAATGTAGAGTTCCCCGACATCATTGACTATTTTATTATCTTGAACATTCAAGCTATCAAAAACAACACTATCTAATGTTAATATCTGAGAGTCTCTGTGCGGTAGAATTTTTCTAGAGTGTGCGTCTATGTAGTTGTAGATATAAATGTTATACAATCCTTGATCGAAGAAATCTTTAGAACCCGATTTTCTGCGCTGCACGCCGAGATAAAATTGCAAACAGTTTATTATACCTGAGTACGTGCCTAAGATTGTACCGGCACACACAACTGGCTGATTTTCAAAATTGTTGTTATTGTATTCGGCTACAGAGGACGCGTGCTCAATCCAGTATCTATTTAAACCTGAGCTGCCATTGTCTCTGTCTGAAAGTATGTTACACTCGGCAGCACAGTAAATTTGCTCGTCAAACTGAATTGAAAAAGGATCCCCTTGAAAAATAACATCGTCTAGATCGCAAAGCATTATTTTGTCAATTTTTTCACTACCCCAATTTTCAAGTATTTGATGGTAGATCTCGTATCGATGTAGCATCAAATCATAGTTAAAAACGAAATCACTGTAAATTTCAAGATTGTACTCGATGCAGAAATCTTCTAATTCTTTAAATAATTTTTGCTTTTCGCAGAGTACAATCACTTTGCAGTCTTGGTTATACTTTCGTAAACTTTTGGCAAAATAATAAATTCCACCCTTATGAGTTTTTAAACTATTATACCCGTTATACACACCTAAAATAACATTCATTCCATTAGTACCTCTTTTAGTAAAAATCTGGTGCCGGTGGCGGGACTCGAACCCACAACTTACTGCTTAGAAGGCAGTTACTCTGTCCATTGAGTTACACCGGCAAAAAGAATGCAGCATCTACGCTGATGCTGCATCCCCTTACTACGCTTGCTGAGTTACTTCTCCAGCTGCTTCAGCACGCTTCTCTTCAAGAATCATCTCTACTTCCTCAACGTCCAGCGATTGTAGCACCATGTTATAGATACCAGTTGTACATGTCACACAAAAGCTGACCGGAAGAATACCCAACCACCCCATGATACCCCACTCATCTTCGTCAAATTCAGTGGAGCAGACGCTACACGCTTTACCGTACGGATGCATAGGATCAGTAGCGGGATTATACTCCGGTACTACTACTACGGGCACATTCATTTCTTCACTCATCTTATTTCCCCCATTTACCGCGGCGGTAGATTAGCATAATAATCGCGTAGCTGGCCAAATCAAGAAGTGTGTCTTCAATTGGCTCATTCTTCGGATCTTTTGCGTTCCGCAGTGACCCCGTCGTAATATCCCAACCCAACAAGTTCATTAACCGTGCCATCTTGTCCCAGAGACGCACCGTAATACCAATTTCTCCGACCCCATTGATGTTTGTAGGGCTGTAATCGGCGGTCTTTGCAATGTGTAATCGCAGTAACTGCTGAAGAATGGCCTCAAACTCCGCACGCTGTTTTGGGTACGCCTCATACGCATCAACACGTATGAGCTCCGCTGTGTGCTTTGACTCCATAATCACTCCTCTCCTTTCCATGCGTTTTGTGGATTAAACTCAGGTTCCCCAAGAACAGGAAAAACCGACACCACAATCTCCCAACACTTCGTAGCCACTTCACGATGTTCCTTCTGTGTCTCAGGCCCCATGCGTACATAACAGTAATGTAACCATGACCGTAGCGTACCATTCATGTAGATACGAGACATCGTGTTCCCCTCTGGAAGTACAACCCGGGCCAATTCTTTTGCGATTCCAGCTTCAAGCGCCCAGTTATATTGCTCATGGGCGACGTCAATGACGCGTGCCTGACGCCGTGCCCACTCTTCCCGTAACCATTCGCTCTCAGGACCATCAGGAAGCTCGATGCTGTTCTGACGATTAGTGTTGTCCTGTAAGCGTGCCTCTCGCAATTCTTTACCAAGCTCCAACGGACTTGTGTACCGTTGACTCAGCTCCTGAAACGCAAAGCTTCGATGCCGTAAAATCTGCCGTGTGATGTCACGCGGCGCAACAATCTCAATGACTAAGTTAACCATCTCTAACGGCGAGTAGTGTTTCTTTCGGAGCAAGTATCGCCAAAGACGTTTGCTTGTTGCGTGATTCCCTTGATTCTTAGGGTTGCTCACTCGAGCTAAGTACGTAACAAACTCCTCAATAGAGATTGCTGCGTCCTCTGGCTGCGTTTTTCCTTGCAGTTTTACATACATCAGCGAGTCCCCCACAGTACTAATGGATTAAGCGAAAACCAATCAGCGATCTTTAATCGCTCCGATACTTGCGGCGTGATTTCTCCGTTGAGAATCTGCCACACGCGCTCGACAGAAACATCCATGAATTCTGCCAAATCTTCTGCCGTAGTCCCTGATTCAGCCAGCTCCTGAAGTAAAAGTTGACTTGTACGATTAGTCTTGACCATAGTATACCTGTGCGTAGTGGTGACGCATTGCAATCTCCTGCAGCGCTTGATATTCAGCAGTACGCTGGTCTTCTTCTGGGTGCCCTTGCAGGTAGCAGAAACGACAAATACCGTCGTACTGATTTTCATCAATAACATCGCCGCATTGCTCACAATAATCACTCATCACGATACCCCTTTCGTAAATACGTTAAATACTCACACGCTGTCTTCAGGTTAGATGAGTACCAGATACGACCGTCCGGATGAAAAATTACCGCACCGCAACCCGTCGTAACTGTCTCTGCGTACCCTAACTCTTTTGAGTATGAGTCAAATCGCTTGTATGCTCCAGTAAGTATAGCAAGTTTCTCACGACCGTGCCGAAAGAATGGCCGCATCAGCGTGCCAATGTGCGTATGCCCGCCGATCCCAATGTCAAATGGATGACTCATACGATCATGGCCAACCTCAATACCGTGCGTAGGGTTAAAAATACTGCTGTATTTCCATTGGTGACGTATCAAAACACTCCATGCTGCAGGGCCGCAATAAAGCGACACACGCGCCTCATACGGGTCATATATGACATGAGTGTCACCCAACAACTCTGGAATAAGATCCAAGCCCGCAATCTTCTTGGTCCAGTTGTCATGATTACCTGCTACAACCAACAACAACTTCTCATGTATCTTGCGAAGCCAGCTGCGAAATATGTTGATCTCGAACTGGAAGCTCCCTGCCTGCCCTCGCTGAAGTGCCTGTAGCTTACCAACAATCCAGTTGTCAATACCATCACCGTGGAAAGCAGCGTACATTCCCGGAGTATTGACAATGAGGTTGGTGTCTTGAAGAATAGCCTCGTAGTCAGTCCCCGCGTTACCCAGATGGAGATCACTTAAGAACGCAATTCCCGTAGGTTTCTCTCCAAGATAAATATGCTGACTGTTCTTCGCATCATGCTGCTCCTTTGCAACTTTAAATGCCTTAGCACCAATAGCAACTAACTCCTCAAACTCGCTATCATCTATCTGCGTACTAACGCCGGTAATAATCGGTTTATCATCCGCTTTGGTGCGATTAATAAGCGCTTCACACGCCTCCTCGTAAGTGGCAAAACGACCGCCATGAATAGACTTCTTCAGTTCTGGATCCCACCAACGAATGCCGTAGCGGCCATTACTAAAATAAACGCCTTTCACTTCTTCTCCTCTCGAGCCAACTCGCGAATGTACAATCCGAAAGTGACCAAATGACTTGCAATCTTATCTAGTGATTGCTGCACTGTAGGCTCATTTTCCACAAAGAGTGGGATAAGCAATGGCTGCTTTTCCCCTGCCCATGAGCTCGACACTACTAAAGCGACGACCGATCCGTCCACCTCTATATGCACTTTACGCAGTGCATCTTCGGTAAGTGTTCGTTTTTTCATACCATATCTACCTCCCTCTCTGGTAATTCTGTAAACGTGTCGTAATATGCATGAAACACGTTTTTAGCCATCGGCCTTAGTTGTACAGGAATAGTGTTCAAAACACTCCCGTCTTCAACATCAAGCTTACGCCCTAGTAACTCAAAACAAAACTTCAAAATATCGCGGACAACTCCTAAATGGAGACCGTTCCGCATCGATATCTCAAATAGTGTGTAACCCTCGCCCCACTCTCGTAATAAAATTAATGACATTGGATGATTATCTAGCATAAACCGAGCATTTTGCTGCAATGCCTGCTGATATGAGATTCCATCATCGGTGGGAAGTCTGTCATTAAAATAGTCCCTCAATTCCTCCCGAAGTAACAGACGACTTTTCATGTGTGTTTACCCAGCAAAGGTCGTGATAGCTGCAAAGATTAGTGCAAAAATACCCATAAGGTTGCTTAATAAATTGCTTATCACTAAGAATCGACTGAAGAAGCTCAGTAAGCTTCGCAAGTTTTTGCTCGTAGTCTACCATTACGTCGGCTTCAATAAGTTCAGCGGTTCGTAGGTGATGCCAGAATACTTTCTCTGGTTTCTTCCCATACACTTGCTCGTATGCCCATACATACAATAAAAGTTGCGGATTTACTGCAAGCTCTGCCTTGGTTGGCCGCTTGCCAGCACTCTTATGGTCAAGAATGTATCCTTCCTCAGTAATCATGTCGATAAACCCGCGCATAATTACTAGCGGATTCTCCCGCGGAAAAGGAAGTCGAAAGCCAAACTCAATCTCGACTGGGTTTAATTTACCCCAATCAAACTCACGAATAATGTCCTGACCAATCTGGTGTGCCTTACTAATAAGATTACCAGCCACGATACCAGTCTCAGAGGACGCAGCTGCCCGAGACAACTCATTAAACTTTGTCGAGAATACACTCAACGGTAGTTCTTTTGACTTGTAGTAGTGCTCGATCGCGTAGTGCAACGCACTACCCATCACTGTGTACGCATGAACGCTTTTTGGCTGTGACTCATGATACTGATAGTAGTACATACGAGCACACGTTTTGTACGTGTTGAACCGCGAAGCACTAAACTCTGGTAGATTACTCACTGTCATCTCCTACTGGTGAATCAAACCGCATTTTGATCGTATATGCTGATGACGCAAACATCGACTTGGCAAACTCGAGCTGCTTGCAATACGCATCTAACACCGCTAACTCACCTTTCAATTCTGCCAGTTCATCTAACAATACTGCTGTGGCTTGAAATCGTTTTGCTCTTGCTGCATTACTTCGAGGCTTGTCATCCTCGATTACTATCTGTTGCTCAATCCGTTCGATATCACGCTCTTTTAAAATGACTAGCTGCTTAATACGGCCCAGCGACTTATACGCACGAGTCATATCATAGTAGTCAGGTGCATTGGATACCCAAGTTTGCAGATCACTCATTGCTGGATCTCCCTTCTAAAACTAACCGGTGAAGTTCTGTCATATCAAACTGTTGTAAACAGTTTTCAAGACCCTGAGCCTTTTGCCCTTTAAATTCATACCACGCCCCGGCTTTCCGTATTATACCATACTCTAGAGCTAACGACAACACGTCGTACTCAGGCGCAAGTCCACGTCCTTGTCGCATAATATACTCACATCGTGAACCATTACCACCCTGCTTAGACTTCGACACCGTTGCTTGGATGGTAACAAGTTCTTCTTCAGTCTTAATACGAACAAGCTCGATAATTACGCCGGAATTATATCGCAACGCGTATGGTCCAAACGGCTTCTTATTAGTACGCGCCATTGGTGAAAGGTTAGCACGATACTGATTGATAAAAACCATAAGTGCTTTTGCGTTATCGACCAAACCCACAAGGCGAATTAACCAACGGCTTAGTACACCAGCAGATCCGGCCATGCGCGCTGGGTCGTCCATGTCCTTTTCAAACTCGTCCTTGGTAATCATTGCGGGTACACTATCAAACACTACAACTTGAAGACCTTGGGACAATAGTGCCTCAACCTGCGGTAATGCTTGCTCAGCAAAATCAGGTTTGTATACAAGCAGCTTACTCGTATCTACACCGATGGTAGCGGCATACGTGGCATCGTATGTTCGCTCAAGATCGATGAAAAGCGCATTGATATTACGCGTTACTTTACCGATAGTAATTGGCACGTCTTTTATACCCTTACGCTGTGCCTGAGCTACGTAATCAAGAGCTAATGTTGTCTTACCATGTCCTGCGTCTGCGAGGAGCTGAACAATCAACCCCCCGCGAATCCCTTGGCCACCAAGTAACTGGTTTAGTGAAATAATACTACTTGGGTAGTATTCGAAGTCTTGAGGATTATCCCCAAAGTTCAATCCGGTCGTGTCTAACTTACGTGTCATTTGTCGTACCTCGTACTAATTGCGGGTTCTACTACTACACTTGAACCTAACCGCGGTAACACTTGACGTGCTGCCTTCTCCATTGCATCCTTGAGTATACTGGCCGCAGTCTCTGCGTACGCAATGGTACTCTCAAGTATGATCTCATCGTGCACTGTCGAGATGATAGACGCCTGCTGCTCGTCCAACCGTTTATACGTGTCAACAAGCGCCAACTTTACCATCGAAGCTGATAGCCCCTGAATTGGGAAGTTCATCGCCTCACGCTCTGCTGCCTCCTTCTTCCATTTCTGAGAGAACTCGTCTCTGTTCCAGTAGCGACGGCGTCCAAACGAATCCGCTACCCATCCGTATACTACCGCACTGCGAGCACTCTTCTTGAGCCAAGCAGTGGCTTGAGGAAACAACGCCTTCCATGAGTCAATAATCTTATCCGCTTGTGCTGCATTGAACTTCACATTCAGCGGGGCAAGTTGAATGGTCATCTGCTTGGCCAAACTTTCGCCACCAACTGAGTAAGCAATCGAGTAGTTCACCATCTTGGCAACATCACGCCAGATCCTGTATGGATGCTCTTTTTTGTTCTTGTTGTTGATATCCTTGACCCCAAGAATCTGCTGGGCAACAAACGTATGCAAGTCATCCAGATGACTATCCAAAACCTCATCCCCACTGGCGTCGGCGATAATTACTAGCTCAATGGTTGAGTAGTCAGCGATAATCATTCGATGCGTCTCTGCATTCACTGCGAATGCATGACGTATGCTATGTGGTAATCCTAAGTTCTTCATCTTCTGATCCGAGGGAAGATTCTGCATATTTGGTCGTGAACTACTAAACCGTCCAGTAGCGGCCCCAATCTGCGTGAACGTCGCATGGATACGCTTAGTAATAGGCGACTCCATTGACTGGAGCCCCTGTACGTAAGTGGATTGAAGCTTCCGTGCACCGCCAAGATACGCGTGCATACGAAGGTAGAAATTCTCGTAACGACCGTACGCGTCAATCGACTCGAGCAGCTCATCCTCGAACAACGACGAGTCCGGTACGTACTTTGAAGCAGTCTTACGATTACGGTAATCCCACTCTGTTACCGTGCGTGCATTGAGGTCGGTAACGTCTATACCAAGAGCGTTAAATGCGGCCAGCATTTGCTGATTGGACGAGGTGTTAATCGCACTATACCCGTCCTTTGTAAACACGATCTGGTCCACAACCCCAGCGCTAATAAGCGCGTCCTGCATGCCCCGCTCAGCCTCAGCTATTAACTGATCAAGCACTGGCTGAATACCAATCAAATGGTCCTTCTGAAATGGCATGCCAGTGTACTCCATCTTCGCGACTACTGGTACAAGATCCATCTCTAGTTGATATACTTGATGTAGGTCGGCATCGAGAATGTCCTTCAGCTGCTGAGCATAGATCGCAGGTAATACCGCAACATCAGTAGCGGCGTACGTAATCTGATCGTCTGTCAAGTCAATGCCTGATGCGCCAATAAATGTATCACGAACAGACTTGTCCAATGACACTTTTAATCGACGCTGTGCCACAGAGGCAAGATCAAACTTATTCTCAATACCAGCTTTAATCAGAACCTCCGCGAACCGCGTATCGTGTACTGGCCCAACCATATACCCAGCAAAGTGGTAAAACACCTTAAGATCAAACGACGCATTATGAATAACTTTGATCGTTTGTGGTGAGGTTAACACACCCTCAAAGTGACGCAAAGCAGGTAAGGGAATGCGCGTAAAATCATAAACATAGATAGTCTCCTCCGTACCGAGCTGTACCATAAGCAGCTGAGAAGCCCGAGGATCTAACCCAGTAGTTTCCGTGTCTAAATAAACCACGGGACTGAATTCGAACGTTTCCAACGTACGCACGAGATCGCACTCACTCCGGACGATTTGCACTT
>Ga0208147_1000003_pt1 | contig 92825 bp, 99 predicted proteins | sample DEB3_08_DNA_FD_184520 | JGI IMG/M metagenome (GOLD analysis project Ga0208147, IMG submission 184520) | Aqueous microbial communities from the Delaware River and Bay under freshwater to marine salinity gradient to study organic matter... | ecosystem: Environmental > Aquatic > Marine > Coastal ... | reverse complement strand
TAAGATAAGCCTTACTACCACGGGCAGCATCCATCATACCTTTCTTCTCTTTGTTTGCTTTTTTAACTTCGCCCATTTTAATTATCCTTTTTAACTGTTGAGCCCAGAATAGATTTTAACTTCCAGGCTAATTTAGTATGAGCCATCATTCTATCCTGAATGAAATTACATAGTCCATACTGTTCATTTTCCTCACACATATTGTAGATACTATTAAGTAGAGGAATAATTAACTTATTATCGGAGTTAAGTTTACTTACCATCTCTTTGGCTTGAGGGACATTACGTTCCCCTTTAATTAAACTTAACTGTTCATACCTGTCGAATGAGCCTGGGGCATAGGCATCTAGCTGCCGTATTTGCTCCGCTATTGCATCATTCGCCTCCCATAGCTCCTGGTAGACCCCCTCAAAGAAATCGTGCAATTGGGGGAAATCTGATCCGGTTACATTCCAGTGGAAGTTATGGGATTTTAAGTATAAAGCGAAGTTAGTCGCTAAGTATACTTTCATCTTCTCAATTAATTCAGGCACGATTATCTGCCTACTCTCTTTATGCGTGGTAGTATTGGTCTACCATCGTAATTTGGTGTTGGATTCCTCTTATCATCATATCTCTTTTGTCTTAACTGAGTCAATTCTGATCCAGTAGGTGCTTCATATCCCCCTACCTTATAGTTGCGAGTAAGTTTTGGATCTGCTTTTTTTGAAAATTTATCTGCTTGAACTTTCCTATGCCCTCTCTCTCTTCCATATGCTAATCCAGCTCGGTCACGGGCTTTTATAAAAGCACTATCATAAGTTTTTTGGCTTAACTCATCCAATCTTCTCTCAACTAAGATATTAATTACACGGTCAACGAATTGTTCGTCTTTACGTTTCTTGCCCGATCTTAACATTTTAAAGTCTTCTTTATCGAGCTTACCGTTCTTATTACGATCTAATTTAGCCTGCTTACCCATTAATTTACTCATAGATTAATCTCCTACACTATTTAGCCCTTGGAATTATCCAAACTTTCTTAATTTCAAGAGGATCTAATTGAGTTGAAAGGAAATTTAAATCATCCACAGCAAAGTCTTTTCTTATATGGACTCTAAAAATTCCTACACGATCTGCTATTCCCCAACCCTTAATTTTAATTTTAGAGCGGGCTTTCTTCTTTTTCTTCATTTGTTCCACCTTTTATTACTAAAATATTCTCCTGCATGGTATGGTAACATATCCAATACCATATCATCGGGATAATGCTTTAAAAGATAGCTAGCCTCCTTACGAATCTCAGACGGGATTCGTGGGGTTACCTTGGGGTCCAGTAAACGATACAGGAACGCCTTGGTCTCCCTCAAGGCGTTCAACCTCTCATCAGGTAGGGTCATCTTTTGGCCTTATCTCGTTTTCTTACGGCTTTATCAAAGACCTCTAAACAATCAACTAAATATTCCGCGAGAATCCAATCATGCGTATTAGAATTTGATTCTAATGACAGCCTATTAATTGATTCCTGGATTTCTCTCCTAAGAATACTCTTACGAATATCATCATCAGAATTTGTCATTTTTCGTATAGTTTTGCTTTTTGTGACCTAAAGTAATCAATCATTGCCTCAAGCATACCACGGCATTCACCAACCGTAATATAATCATAATCACGATTATATTTTAATTCAATCGTCTTGAGCATCATTTCAGCTTCTTCTATTGCATCATCATAAGATGCACTTCTACCATGCAAATAATCATAAGGTATATTCATAAAATCCTCTAAATCTTGGTCATTCATATTTTAATTCCAAGTTATTACTTTTACTTTAGTTTTAAACAACTTTAAATTATCTCCAATTCTTTTTTCGCTGGGATTCATTAAATAAGCCTCAAGACAATATTCAAAAGCTTTTTTATATTCATCTAAAGTCCATGCAGCCAAAGATGCGAAGTCGTATAATCTGTAACTCCAAGCCTCTTCCTCATTAAAATAAACGTATCTATTTTTATCTATTTTAATAGCTTCTTCAGCTAATTCAAGACATTTCTTCCATTCTTTTTGAATATAATAATATTTGACTAGATCGTAAATTGTTTCTCTTCTCTCTGGACATATCTCGTATGCTCGCTGAAGCCAGTATCGTGTGTCTTCCCCAGGACATTTAGCAATATACCTCATTGACTCTGCTTTTTCGGCATTCCAAACTGAAGAAGATAGTTCAACGTGCCTTTTAAATTCAGGGGCAGCTTTCTCTGGCATTCCTTTTATAAAATATTCTCTAGCAAGATAATGGCTGTATCTATCACTTAGGGGATTTGCTTTAACAGCTTCCTCAAGTAAAGTTAAATAAAGTTTTCTTGGCTTATCTTTGTCAGGGTGATGGAGAACTTCCAAGCCAACGTCACAGCGAGTTTCCTCAACAGTGCCATCCGCAACTAAATTCTCATGAATTGGGTGAACCCATTTGAATCCTTTTCTACCGTGAATTCTGCTAGTTAAAAAATAATCAACTCCATTACCATCCTTATCAAAACCAATAACTACCTTATGATAGGGTCTATTAACTTTTAATTCATATGCTCTCTTAAGGTCTTCCTTCCAATTTGGACTTAATTGCTCATCCATATCAAGAGAAATACAATAATCTACGTCAAGTGGAAGTCTACTTATTGCCTCATTCCTAGACGTATCAAAAGCAAATGGATCGAATATCTTTTGTTCACATGGGATTCCAAGTTCTTTAGCAATCTCCATGGTCTTATCGGTAGATCCAGTATCTAGAATAAATCTGTAATCAGCATCTTTACAAGATTCTGCCCACCGCCTAACATGCTTTTCTTCGTTTTTAGCTATCGTGTATACTACTGTTTTCATATAAATAAATAATAGCTCAGAATTAATTAAAAAATTTTAATGTCTTCTGTATCCCTTTTTCCAGATATGATGCGTTATGGTGGAAGCATTTCTGCTTATTTTAGTCTCAGAATCGTCTGGATACATTATATGCAGTAGTTCATGTATTAAAGTATCCAAATATTGCCTAGGTTTCTGGTTTGGGGTTATTTCTACTAAATTTTCCTCTGGGTAGGCATATCCCAAATACTTATTAAGTCTTCTTTCCTGCACTTTTATCTTTTTTAATTTCATGCTGGACCTCGGCTTCATCTGTATGTATGCCTTGGTCCTGCTTTTTGGGCTTTTTCTTTTTAAAGATTTTATTATAATTCTTATTATAATCAGGGAGATGCCGATAAGTATCCCCCTTGCCCGCTTCCCCATTTACCATTGCCACTTACCTTCTGCTAACTTTTCACTAGCTTCATCACACTTTTTAATTACTAAATTTAAATCCTGATCGGTCCAAGGCTTCCTGCCCTCTTCCTTTTTATATGGTCTGGCTACACCATAAGTAATTAAAAGATAAGTTAAATTCTTATCTGCGGATGCAATGTAAATATCCCCTATTACCCTGCCATAACCATCTGTAGGATTCTTCTCATAGGAATCCAGATCAATATAACGCTCATTTAAAGACTTAGATATAATTACATCTAATAAGTCTTTAACTCTATTGGCAGCTAACTTCTCAAGTAGATTACCTTTTAATTCTGGGGTATCTATACCACGTAATCTTACTGTAGTCTTATGATAGATATTATATCCAAGGTCCAATGTGCAATGGATAGTGTCTCCATCTATCACATCATAATGCAGTATCTCATTGGTGTAAGTCTTACGTGTTCTTTTCTTCAGGATTATCATGTATCATCTCCATTATCCTCTTGAGTTCTTTGGCAACGTCAGTTTGCTCAAATAAAAAGTCTGTTATTATATCGTTTGGAGTTTTATCGTAATGTTTCTTCAAGACATCAGGCCCATTACGAATACACTCTTTCATATGCTCAACACTACCAACCTCATAATTATTTGGGTTTTTACCAAATAATTTTTTAACAGCATTATCTATTACAGTCATTTTTATTCTCCATAATCTTTATTAGTTGTGCAACTTTCTTAGGAGTCATATTCATCTTCTTTGCTATGGGTTGAATTTTTAGATCACCTGATTCAGTCATCATCTCTGGATTACTCTCTAACAAACAGATGAGTCTTTGAATCTTTTTGTCATAGCTTTCATACATATCATCTGCATCTACTCTAGAATATCTAGCAGTGGCAGATGTATCCTCTATATCAAATTCTGAGAACTCTGAGTTCTCAGAGCTATCCAAATAATTATTAAATGAAATATGGCGTTTTCTAAATGGCATTCTTTCAGTTAACTTCACACCTTTACGGGCTTTTGCAGTCCATAAACATGTTTTAGTATACTGATCAAACAACTTCATTTCAATCATTTCATCAAATGATTTTCCAGTTTTCTTATGAAATCCATTAATTGATTCTAATGCAGCTATTGACAGGTCGGAGAAATTGTCCTCCAATGATGCTGTCATACTGTCTCCAGATATTCTGTGAGCTATCGTCCATATTAGCTTAGAATACTTTAAGCTGTATCTATTCCACTGATCTGATGTTATTTTTAACATAATATTATGGCTCCCTCGCCAGGACTTGAACCTGGGACCAATTGGTTAACAGCCAACTGCTCTACCGACTGAGCTACAAGGGAATAAGGCCAGACGCCTTATTATAGCATCTGGCCTTATGATTTCAAGTCTTTTGTTAGTTTAATTAAACAGCCCACCAACCAGCGTCGTAAAGATCTGCTGGCTGAGTTCCAAAGAAAGATATGATTTCCTTTGCTCTCATCGCCACTGGATCAGTGGAGCTTGAGGAAGCTACAAGTATCTTCAACGAAGGCAACATCCATCGCTGCATTCCATAAACCACAACTTCCTTGTTATTCGGCTCTAGATTATATGAAGTGCTTTGTATTGGTATACCGTAGTCAACAGTATTAAACTTCACACAGTAGCACGCATACCAGTTACTATCCTGAGCCTTAAAAAATGCATGACGAGTTATAGTTCTAGCAATTTCAAGAGCCAATTCTTTCGCTCTCAAATCTCCAGTAACTTTATATGCAGCCCATAACCCCATAACTGCAATTGATTCTTCCCAACACACCCAAGCCTCTATCTGCTTGTTGCTCCCATCCACCCAACCATACTTAAATCCATGTCTAGATAGGGTTCTTACGGTGTGAATATTGTCATTTGGTAATGCTCTTAAAGCAGCATTATTATACATAGTATCAACCATGTCCACCAAATAATCTTTAACGTCAGTAAATCCCAAGTGCATTAGATTAGCTAGAGACATGAGGGGTCTTCCCCAACCTCTGGGTGATTCAATTGAACCTTGAGGTGGATACATCCTCCAAGGACGAATCTCCATCTTTTGGCACTCCACCAAATCCAAAATGGTTTGTCTTATACTAGGATCTCTTGTCAAAGCATAGAGGCCCAACAAAAGGTTATCTGATCTGTGCTGGCCGTCGCTGCCGGTCCAAAATTCATTATAAGGTATTGGATTTGGAAATCCCAGCATATCTTTTTCCGAAAATCTAGAATCGACAGCTAGATTATAAAGATGAGCATCAGGATGATCAACTGCTTTTATAGGGTATCCATTTGAATCTCGATGTGAATATGGTCTAAGCATCCATGCCTGGACACTAAACCTATAATCCCACAAAGACCAAGGTTGCTTTAGTGATACAGCTAGTTCACACTTTGAAGCACCAAAGTCTGGTTGCTCTCCAGTTTGCCCTGAATTAGGTGGCTGTGCAAAGTCTCGGGGATTATACTCATCACCCATGGTCCGTAGCCTCCCTAACATATTTGAGTATAGTCTGTTTATCTCAACAGATGCAGCAGCAGGAGAATCAGGAACCTTACCGAAAGCCATCCAGTTATTTTCCCACAGGTCAGCAATACCTAATGCTGGTGCCTCTTCTCTAGCTTTTAGATTAGCTATCTTCGTATAGAAATTGGGGTCACTCAAAGCTATTTCAGCGATCTTATCATAAGCTGGCATAGCTAAGACAGCCCCAAAAGATTCAATAGTGCGAGCCTTCCACCAAACTCTAGGTGAAGCTAATTCAATTTCCCAGCAACTTAAATCGTTTCTCCAAATTACAGGGTGAAGTCCCTTTGCCTTGGAAAAATCAATTATTGGCTTTTCACCAAGAAACATTGAGAGAGATCCAAAGGGTCTATTAAGAATTTTCTCACTATTCACTGTTCCATAAGTAGATCTAATGATCATTGGAATTGATTCCTGATCACTATAAACATCAAACCAACCTTCAATAGTTATTGATGCTTCCTTTATTCTAGTATGAAAGAAATATCTCTTTCTTATATCTAAGTCTTCTTCACAATAAATGTATGCTTCAGGCTTATTAGCTGCTCCATCCCAAAATACTAATGGTATACTGTTAAATATACTTACATCATTACTACTTGTTGATTTACCATCCTTAATTGAAAAAGATGGAATCAACTTAGATAAATCATCTGATACCCAAGGGGAATATGAAAATACATTTTCATTTGGTGAGGTTGGTATAAACTCGCCAACAACTTTCTCATTCTTATCAAGAGAAGCCTTTACAAATAGCTCCTGCCCTCTAATGTAACCTTCAAAGCCTCTTGAACCAGGAGCTTTAACGATTCCCTGATACCCATCAAAATTAGATGCATAAGAAGCAGGAATCCCCATAGAAATCCAACTACTTTGTGGATAACTTGGGGACAAATTCTGTAATATAACTTTAAACTTACTCATAACTCAATTTCTCCTTTTTGAACACTATCATGTAAACGCAATAATGCGTATCCAGCGATATCTCGCCATGGCGATTCTGACCCATATGTAGGATCAGTAGCTATTCTAAATAACTTATCCAAAACTCTGGTTATTGCCAGAAGATCGGTATAATTTTCTGTATCCACTCCGCTTGGGAATAAGATTTTTAATACTTCTCCGCTTTTGTGAAAGCTGTCTCCATAAGCATTTTGCTTTTCGGTTATCAGCTCACCTACGGCTTTTCCTAGTCTTGCGTAATCTTTCATTATAATCATCGGGTTTAATTAATACTACTTCGCTTTTGGAACTGGAGATTATTCTACCCCAGTTATCTCTAGAGGTTCCCTGCTTATCCATTCTTAAACAAGAAATGCACAAATAAGCATGGTTGTATTTCTTACACGCTTCTGGCTCACCACAAGAATCACATTTCTTGTTGAGATTGTTCCTTAAAATTTCTTTTTGCATCTACTGCACCATAAATCAGTAGAAGAGCATTTAAGTTGTTTTTAAGCAACTTAATGTCCCTATCTACTGATTCCTTACATTCTTGCAGCGTCTTGATGCTATCTTCAATCATCTCACATTTAGTCTGTAGCTCTTGAAATACTCTTTCAAGGCTATACCAAACTAAACTAAGTTCCTCAGATATCACGATATCAATTCCTTGATCCAATACTCCAAGACTGGATCATAAATATTCCTTTGAATTAGAACAGAGCCCGTGGCTAAATCATCACCAGAGCCAGAAATGCTAGCACTTAACGCTGCCTCTACTCTCATTAATAATAGCTTGAGGCTGGCAACACATGCTGTTATTTTTAAAGTTTTATTACGTTGGCTAGCGTGCCCAAGTAATTCATTGATAACACCCCTAGTCTCTTTGAGATACTTAAGGGTCTCGTTTGCTGCCGAGATTTTCATTATTGTGGGGCTGCTGTCTTTTCGGGTACTTTAATGATGTTAATTAATTCTGGCTTGTTATCTGTAATTTTAATTGTGTAATTTCTACCACCATCTATGGGAACTTTTCGATCTAATATAGCCTCTGCAATGATTAGTGCAATATTAGCTTTAATAAATCTCTTAAGCTCTCTAACTCCATACTCTTTTGAGTATGCGTTATCCACAATATAGTTAATTAGATCATCACTCTGCGTTACAGGGTATTGCTTTAAGTGTAGCTTTGCAATCTTCACTACATCTTGCTTGTCCAGATCGTTAAAATAAATAAATTCATCAATTCTGTTGCGGAACTCTGGAGTAAACAACCTATTCAAAGACTCCTTTAGTGTTTCCTTGGTGGCCTCAGGGTTGTGTCCCTTGGCAGAGAAAGCTAGCGATGAATCCTTTATTTCCGAAATACCCTGGTTACTAGTGAATATAAAAATGCTATTGGTAAAATCAAGAGTATTACCATTACTATCAGTAATAGTCCCGTCATCCAACAAAGAAAGGAGAAGATTGAAGAGCTTGTCGTGAGCTTTTTCAATTTCGTCAAATAAGAATACCCATCTGTTGGAAATCTCTGATTTTTCAAGGAAGAAAGATTTTTGATTTGAGCCAACATATCCCGGCGGTGCTCCGATAAGTTTCGCAACTTCATGTCCATTGGTAAATTCTCCACAATTAATTTTAGCAAAGTTATTACAATACTTTTTACCAAATAACTTAGCAAGCTCGGTCTTACCAACGCCAGTGCGACCAATGAAGAAGAAGGCACCACGCCTATCAAAGCCCACTGAAATGAGCTTTAGGCGAGCCACGAGGGCTTCAATCGCTTTATCTTGCCCTATGATACTCTTCTTTAGGCTGGCCTCCATCGTCTCTAAATCTTTAAGACTTAATGAGAATCCTGGCTTCTTAGATTTGCGAGGCATGGATGATGCTTCAGGGGCAATACTTTTTAGTATATCAGCAACTTGATCTATGGCATCAGTAGGTGGTGGCTTTGCTTTGGAGTCCTTTGCTTTTATATTACCATAAGGATTTGCATCCATGGGATCAATGAATGGATTGATTGGGATATTATTTAAATCAGCACAAACAACATCTATACGAAAAGAAATATAAATATCTACGATACATTCATATACTTCCTTAAGAACCAAAAGCTCAATCTCTTCCCCATCAATATATGGCTTTATAATGTCTGGATCGTAAAGCAATCCTTGAATAAGGATCTTAACATAAGCCATAATAGCACCCTCAGGAGGGAGCGTTACTACCACTAATTTAAGATGATTATAAAAATCAATAACTTCAGCTTGATTAAGTTTCTTAATCAGCAAAATTTGATCTATAGCTGGGCAGGGGGCTCTGTAATATAGATCAGCACTCTTCTTAGTCGTCGTCTTTTTCGTCATCTTCGACTCCAGTTAGCTTTGACAAGCCTTGGAAAAGGTCTACAGCGCCCTCAGTCCCGCCTCTCTTACCACCATTCTTGATAAGGTAGCCTTGGACTAGCGACATAGCCTTCAACAATGTAGAATTAACTTCCTGAACCTGCTTTAAAATTGGTATAGCGGTCTTAACTAGTTCAGCATAAATTAGATTGGTTTCCGCATTGCCAAGTCTTGCATGGACATCTGTGAATAAATCTAAAGCTTGCTGTCTGTCAACCTTGGAGTTATCAATTATCTGTTTGGTTAGGCGATTGAGGGTGTCTTTGCTTACGTAGTTCTTCGTCAGTAGGTATTTCTGTCTTGGCATCTGATAATCCTCTATCGCTATCTACATTTGAATCGAAATCGAACTCCTCAAACCGTGGTTTAGAGGACTTCCTATTCTTATTTAGCTTCTTGCGCTGGTAATCTACAGTTTTTTCTCTACGAAATGTCTTTCCCATTGGTTTTAAGTTTATTTAAAAAGCTCTTCTTTAAGGTATTATTCGCATAATTCCAAAATATATACTGAATATCTACCTTAGGATATATGTGGATAATCGAGAAAATAAAATTAATTAAATTCTCGATTATCCCCAAAAAGAAGAATATAATAAATCTAATGTAATCAGGCATTACGAAGGAATTCTTGGAAAGCCTCTTCGCGGCTCACGTTACGAGCCTTCTGATCCTTGGTCATACGAAACCGCTTACCCGTCATCTGGGTATAATGCTCAATACTCTCATACATTGCATCCTGCGGCTTGCTATCCCCCCGGAGTTGGCGGGTCATAGCGTCATTAACAATCTGCTCAAGCTTATCATTTACGTTACTCATGTTTTACCTCTATTTTAAACCTATCTTCTGTCTTATTATATCAAAGTCTCGGTTATTTTTATCATAAATTAAATTAATAAAGTCCTTGGCCGTAAACTTAGTGTCACCGAGTTGACACCGGCCATTAGGAGCCTTACTAATTAAACCTTCCGCTACGAACTCATCTAGTAACCCGTGGAACTTACTAAGTCCTTGATTAAAGATAAGTTCAAATTCACATCTCTTGTATGGGATCGAATACTTATTCTTAGTGCATTCTATCTCCCCTCTGATACCTTTGGGAGTATCATTATCGTTCTTAAGTTTTTCCCTACGGAATGTCTTTAGATTGACGCCCAGGTAGTATTCCAGGCTTCGACCACCGGCAGCGGTTGTATCTGGACTACCGTAGATAATACCAATCTTAGATCGAATCTGGTTAATTACAACCAGTGCAACCTTGTGCTTGCGGAGAATTGGATTGATTCTACGGAAACACATACCGGTAACCATCGCTCTTTGAGCACCGTCTGCTGGGGTGTGTTCGTAGTTCTCAGTGTTTAACTCTTTCCTAGTTCCGAGTACAGCAAGGCTATCAATCCCAATAACAATAGGAGTATCATTATCATGTTCACGTATGGCTTCTATGGTAGATTCTATGTCAGCGAAGGCATCCTCTAGGGATTCTGGTGCAGAGTATAGCAACTGCTTGGGGTCTAGTCCAAGCATCTTTGCGAAATCCTCGTTGTATGCGTTCTCAGCGTCTAGTAACTTAGTGAAGTAACCTTTCTTCTGAGCCTCAATTAGTATCGAGGTGAGGAATAGAGTTTTACCAGTAGAGCTATCCCCACACAATTGAGTAATAGCACCAACAGGAATACCATCTTCATATTTTCCAGTTATAATCTTGTTCAATGCAAGACACCCAGTTGAGATAAAACCCAAGCTGGTATCTGCTTTCTCTAAAGTCTGGGGATTCTTAAGTTTCTCCAGTATCTCTTGATTTAACATTAGTGTAAACAACCTTTTTTATTCTGAATCTCTTGATGAGACTCTGGCAATCTTTGCATGGACGAGCGTTAAGACCGTGCATACGATACACATATAGAACACTTCTGCTAAGATCAACTCCACGTTTGATTGCCTTTAGGATACAATTACTCTCTGCATGAAGGCTCTGGTAACGTCCACAGCCAAAAGTTCTATGGGTCTTGTTTATATTATAGGCACAGACCCTGGTTTTCCCATATTTAATTACTGCTCCTAGCTGAAACCTAAGCTGGGATTTCTCCGCGGTCTTGGCAGCTAGGAGCATACACGGGTCCGACAGATCGTCAGTTTCCTGAAGGATCATTAGTCACCTTCTTCATCGAAACTAGCTTGGGTAGTATCAGTGCTACCAAAACCACCAGAACCACGTTCAGTCGTTTCAAATTCTTCTACAACCTGGAAATCGAACTCGTTATACCACTGTAGAATCATCTGTGCAATTCGATCTCCTTGCTTGATATAGAAGAAGTCGTCGCTGAGATTATACAGCATTACACAAATTTCCCCAGTATAATCGCTGTCAATAGTTCCCGGAGAGTTTGCAATAAAGATTTTCTTCTTTCCGTAGGAGCTACGCGGAACGAGTGACACATAACAACCTCTTGGAACTTGAACTCCAAATCCAGTCTTAATTATCTTCATCTCCCGTGGTGGGATAGTATTATCCTGAATAGCATAGATATCCCACCCTGCTGATCCTGGCGTAGCTTGCACTGGCTTACGGAATAACTCATCCGTGAAGATTTTCAACTTTACTTTCATCTTGCTCTTTCTCCTTCAAAATCGAACTATTAATTACTAGCACCGAAGTTGCTAGTAATTTAATAACTGCGGTATAATGCACATATAGTAAAAGCAGTATACCGAAAACGAAGATTGGCGCGGCATAACCCCACCAAAAGTAAGCTGGGCCTAGCACCATTAAAGTTGCTGCCCAGCGGTATAAACTAAATTCATCCATTGGTGACATTATAGTTCGGCTCCGGCCAGAAATATGGGATATTATCGGGTTCAGTCCACGTAAATTGGCTGTAGTGTGTAATGTCCTTGCGAAGGAGGTTACTACGGTGGCTGGCATGGAGCTTCTCGTTTCCAAGCCAGTGAGGCATCACAATCTGCTGCGGAAGATTGTAGAGCTTCATATTGTTATTGTAGCCACGAAAAATCCATTCCTTGATGGCTAGGTTGTGATACAGCTTGAGCGCATCAAGGTATCCGGTCCACATGGTTCGGGCAGGGTGGTTGGCCCAACCGACCTTGGCATTGGGGTCGTCAGCGAGCTTGAGCGTGCTGTTAACGAGTTGCATGGCCTCTACACGCTGCTTGCCAAGGCGGCGGTAATCAAGGCAGGCAAGGGAATCAACGAAGTCTGGATATGGCAGAAAAGTTTGCATGGGGCGTCCATTTTAACAGGCCGCAACCCAACTGTCAACTACTACTTGCCGGTTCCTTCCAGTCTTATTACACGTTCTTTTAACTTGTCCACACCATCTCGGAGTGCATCCAATTTAACGTCCATCTTGGTAAATGCATCCCGAACCCAGGGATCGGTATCTTTAAATTTATCTAACTGCATCTTAATGTCGTTAATTTCTTTTTGGTAGTCGTATTTATTGAATCCAGTATTCTCAAGATAAGCTACCCTATTATGCAAAGTAAAGGCTATTGAACCGAGAGCAATTATAAATGGTAGGGCAAATCTGGTAGCTAACTCAAAAAACTTGTCTATTTTAGTCTTATCTAAGCGTTTTTCTAGTTCGCTGAGTCTTATATCTATTTTAACTAGGTTTAAATCTATTGAGCTTTTATTTTGTTCAGTATCAGACATAGTGAGTAGCCTTTCATAATATATTTACTCACTAATTAGAATAAATTAATTTATTTATCCAATTATATGTTAATTTTATTCCATCCTCCAATTTCATGGAGGGTTCCCAATTTAATTTTTCCTTAATTAATTTATTGTCAGAATTTCTGCCCATTACTCCGACAGGACCTTCAATGTTATTGATTTTAATTTCTTTGCCAGAAATTTTAATTATCATCTTAGCTAAATCATTTATGGAAATCATTTCCTCGGAACCGATGTTAACTGGACCAATAAAATCTGATTCCATCAGCTTTAAAACTGCTTCCACACACTCATCAATATAAAGGAATGATCTAGTTTGGTTTCCTGGTCCCCAAACGTCTATAAAGTCTTTAGCTTCAATTACTTTACGGCATAGTGCTGCTGGTGCTTTTTCTTTTCCACCCTCATAAACTCCCTCAGGGCCAAATATATTATGGAATCTAGCTATGCGAACATCTAACTTATGATTTCTATTTGCGGCTAAATAAAGTCTTTCAGAGAACAGCTTTTCCCAACCATACTCAGAATCAGGGGCAGCAGGATAGGCAGACTCCTCACTGCACTTTGGGTTGGAAGGATCTTCTTGATTATATGCTGGATACATACAGGCAGAACTTGAGTAGAATATCTTTGCCTTCCACTTGATTGCATACTTTACAGCGTGCAAATTAATTGCTGCTGAGTTCAGCATTAAGTTACAGTCATTTTCTCCAGTAAAAATATATCCTGCTCCACCCATATCAGCGGCTAACTGGTAAATCTCATCAAATCTACCGTAGTCTGCATCCAGCATGGCCCAGGAGTAATCTAATGTTAAATCGGTTGCTCGATAACCTGAGCAATAATCACTATAGTGACAATAAGCATTTGATTTCTTTATGTCTGCTACAATTACCTCATGTCCTTGAGATTTAAGTTTACGAGCAAGATGATGTCCAATAAATCCACCACCACCACAAATTAGAATAGTTTTATTCATATTACTATCAGTCTTCAATATAAGCGACTAAGACATAATCTTTATGATAAACTATATCACAATATTTAATTTTATATTTTGGATTTATAGAAAGTATAGAATTTTCTATCTCCCGTTTCATGTTAGAAAAATATATTGGGATATCATCTATGATTATAGTATTATTTTTGCAATCAGAATATTTATTTATTAATTCCAGTTCCTCTAAAATAGGGGCGTTACTTCCATCATGAGCGTCTAGCCAAAATAAACTTTTAGTTTTTATATTTGGCAGTATATTACGTAGCATATCTACAGATTTTAAATTCTGGATGTTGTAAGTTATATTTAAAAATTGATTTAAGTAATTTTTACATAAATTAACTTTATTTACATCAATATCACAAGAATATAAATTATTAATACCTAAGTGCAGTGCTCGCTTCAAGCCATCCCCATCACAACAGCCTGTCTCTATAAAATTAAGGCAATCATTAGCATATTGTTTAAATATCAAATAAAGTGCATGATGCCCATCACCTAAATTTTTCACATAGTTTTCAGTATTGATCTCTTTCATGATTTATAACCTATAACATAACCTTGATCTTGATAATTTATATTAATATTAAAGTTCATCTGTGTCAATATATCAAAAATAAACCCTGGCTTGCTAGATCCAAGTTTGCCCCTATCTTTCCAATTACCATCAGTATATGGACCATCCATATAAATTCGTAAATCATCTATAATTATTACATCGTTACAATTACTTCTGTATTTAGCTAAAAGTAATAGCTCTTCTTCTAGAGGCAGTTTTGAACCATCATTTGCACATTCTGCATAAGTATTAAAATGAAAATCTGCACCAGGAAAATGAGCATCCAAAAAAAATAACGTATTTCCATTTAAAGTAGGAAATATGTTTTGTAATACTTCATAAGAATTTCCTAAAAGTATTTCTTCATTAGGAAATTTAAGTTTTCCAAGTTTGTAAAGTTCAGGGTGAATTTCAACAGAAATTCTCCTATCTAGCTGAAATTGAAGCATATGTGACATGCACATACCCTCCCCAAGCCCAGTCTCCAAATAATTTTTTATTTGTTTTTCGGAAATAAGTCGTCCGATATCAAATTTGTTTATTGCTCCCATAATTTATACTCAAAAAAAGGTTTATAAAAAGATTTTACCTCTTCCACAGAATGAGGAAGAAAATATTTAGAGCCTCTAGTAGTCTCGATATACCTATCTACGTGAGGATCATGTGATTTTATTGATATTTTATTTGCGGGCAAGCATTTAGCTGCCATGCCAGCTATAAAAGAATCACATCCTATGTAATAATAGCAATTTTTAACTAAATATGGGTATAATTTAATATCAAAATTTTTCAAAACTATGATATCCTCCGAGTTAGGTAAATTTAAATCTACATCAGTTATTATTACTAATTTTTTATTCACATATTTAGAAAATTTAATTATTTCAATCCAGTCTTCATTAGTTATTCTGGCTATATCTGATCGTGGCCTAGTTGACGTAGGCTGGTGAACTAACACGTAACTATTACTGGTTAAATTATTAATATTTATTTGCAAACAATTATCAACTATAGAGGATTTAATAAATTTTCTATTAGGATCATTTAGAATTGCTGCTGCATCAACTATATTAATGTCATTTCTGTTAATAGAGAATTTATCAAGAAACATTTCAGCTCTCCCTCTAAAATCTGGTCTAAAATGCCAGAATTCACATGCATTCGGTTCTACTGAGTTCATTAAAGATTTTCCTACTTCGTCAGGAATGATGTGATGTTTTTTTAAATTTGGATAACATATGTTAGAACTCAATAATTCAGATATAGCATACCCAAATCTGCAACCCCAATATATTTCACTCATTGATTCCTTCTCTTCCTTGGTCAACAATGAATCAATACATACAAAATCTCCTATTCCAACAGCTAAATAAGTTTTCATAAATTAAAATGTTGTGTCTATTAATATTCTTCCGCATACTTTACTGTTAATTAAAGTTAAAAATGCTTGATCTATGTTAATTAAACTAAAAGTATTTGTTATACTTTTTGAAATTGATTTATCTTTGAATAATTTAACATATCTAGGAATATCTGCTGATGGATTTATATTTCCACCCTGAGTTGCTTTTATTGTATATCCAACACCATTAAATAATTTAAGGGGATTAGATATAGAATAAATATCTGTGGATTTAGGCTGGCCTACAAGTATAAGCTTACCTTTGTTTGATAATGAATTTAACAAAGAATCAAATAACTTGCTTGATCCTACAGTATCAATGATAATATCGTATTTGTTTTTAATTAAATTTATATCGGTGAAATAGTTTCTTGCACCATTTTCAACTACCAACTGACGTTTTTCTTCATATAAATCCAGTCCGTCAACTTCATGTATACCATTCATCCTAAATGATGCTATGACATTTAGGCCAACACCACCACACCCTACAACTAAAACTTCATCCCCTACAACGGCATCTGATTCATATTCAACTATGCCCATAGCGGTAGACAAGCTACATCCTAAAAGGATTCCAGAGTTTTTACCACAATTAGTAACAGAGGTTAATCTGTTTTCTGACACTACTGAGTATTCAGAAAATGTCGTAATCTTTCCTCCAGTTATTTGCTTTCCATTTAGTGTAAATTTAGGGAAATCTGACTCTATTCCAAGACCAACCCTCCAATGCATTACACAAGTATCCCCTACTTTTACTGTGGTCACACCTGGGCCAGTCTCTAGGACCAAGCAATATCCCTCATGCCCTAATGGGTGTGGCAGAAATTTTTTATTATTCTTTAATCCTCGTAACTCTTGAATTTGGGCACCACACAATCCAGCACCCAAAACTTTAACTAATACTTGTCCGGTAGTTAGGGGGTGATCTAATGAGATATCTTCAACTAAAGGTAACTTATCTATTTCCGTTAGTATAGCTGCCTTATATTTCATATCTTTTCACCATTTAAATATTTTGATACTATGGTTGGATCAAACTTAACCATTTTACCAGATCCAGTAGATGCATGGGGGTAAGTAGCTACATACTCATACTTAATAACATTACTAGGCCACTGCCAATCAGTAATACCTCTTCTAGTAGCTTTGTCAGTGTCTACACTTCTGTTGTTGTCCTCAATTATGAAGGTGCAGGGTAAATTATGCCCATGACAAAATCTAACTGCTTCATAAAAATGCCCCTCATCCTCTGCTCCGTCCCCAATGAAACACCAAACATGATTTGGAAGTGCTTTCTTCTTTATAGCTAAGGCTACACCAGCAGCGATGCAAGAGTTACCTGCTAAGATAGAAGAACTAAAGAATTTTAATTTTCTATCAAATACAAACATGCTATTACCATTTTTTATTTTATCTAAAAGTGCTTCTTTTGTCCCCCCTTTTAATAAATAATGATAATGCGTTCTATGAGTAGAAAAAACCCAATCATCATCATTTATTTTATCAAATAAATTTATTAACTGATCTTCATTACCCCCACATAAATGAATTAAGTAAGGTAATTTACCATCTTCAAAAAGTTGATAAATCTCTAATTCAAAGTCTATTAAATCTTTTTTAGATGCTTTCTGCATATCTATCCTTTTCTTCTATAACTATGGAGGATCTATCTGAACTGTAACATTGTAGAAAAGTAGAATTTATTGAATCTACCGAACCTAATTTATAAATTGGAATTTTAACTAATAATTTTAAAGCTTGCTCAAAATCTTGAGTGTGTGTAACACCTGTAAAGAATGGGGATTTTTTACCTCCAATAACACATCTTATTATTACTTTAGGTTTAAATTCACCTTCAGATATCTCTTCTAGTTTATCTAAGTGATTTACTAAAGCATCCATAGCGTTCATTATGAAATCAAATCTTTCGTAATAGACTACTGGAAGGTAATCCTCAAATGACATTCCTATGGCTAATCCCAGCATAAGATTTTCAGCTACAGGAGTTTCCACTATTTTTGAATCTGCAACTGCTTTAAGACTTCCACCACCTCTCCCAGGAGTTAGAAGACCATAGCCTATATGTACTACTTTATCTGTGGAAATTTGCTCTACAGATTTCTTTATTTCTTCTTTATAGTTCATTCAATGAATGTCCAATTTTTCTTAAATAATTTCTTATCATCATAAAATTGCTCTAGTGAAGTTCCAGTTCTTCTATACATAAACAATTTAGTATTATTCACATTTAATTTTTCTGCTATGAATGTTATTGAAGTTCCAACAGTATGAAACTCTTTACTTTTTTCTATAGTAGAACACCAATCAAATATATGAGATTTTTTATCTCCTAAATACATGTCAATATTATAGAGATTTTCTTTGGAATCAATAAAACTTTTATCAAATTTTCTTACGTCTGGGTATGTTCCAAAATTTTTATTATTGACTCGGTATGTAGATACCCCATCCAGTAGATCAAGTTGATTGAAAAATAAATTACTTTCTCTACGCGGGTCTCTTTTAAAATTAAAATAATCTAAATAATCTTCAATGTCAACACCCGCTAACCTATACTTTGCATTCATTATTGGGTTTCCCACGATAAAGGAAGCAACCTCTAAAGGTAAAAACAATAAATCAGGAGAATCAACAATAGACATCACATTTAATGTGATAAAATCTTTGCCTAAAAATTGAGAAGAGATTGGAATAAATTTGAAGTCTATATCTAAATAATCATTCAGATACATATAGTCATCATTTATAGGCCAAATTATTTCATAACCTTTTTCTTGATATTTCTTAGCTATCTTGAGACATAAAAATATATCTCCCATGCCCGCAGGTTGTCTGATTAATAACTTTTTCATATAACTTTATTTAAAACCATCCAGTCTTCGACTGTATTATAATTTAATACTTTATTATAATTATTTATTATAGATTGCTTTTTAGACTTATATAACTCCTCATTCAAATAATTTATGTCAAAATTTTTATCTAAAAATATAATCCCGTCTTTGTCAAAAAATTTAATTATATTACCAGTTCCTAAGTAAACAGGAATAGTTCCAGTAGCAAAACAATCCAATATTTTTTCTGTGAAATAAGTATCGTATACACCATTCTCCACTACTATAGAAAACATATAATTATTTAATCCTTGTTCTTTTTTATCTATAGGATTAATTCCAAATCCATAAACATCACAATACTTAGCATATTTGTCTAATAGAGAATGTCTGATTAAGTGGCCTGGGCATAATTTTTTATTAGATGTTATAAATGAAATTAGTTTAGTTTTCTCGTATATAGATGCATTTTCTATCCAATATCCACAAGCAGGAACAAACTTAAATAACTCTGGATCTAGGCTAATGAGTTCTTGATCGTGTGTAAAAACAGATTTGTAAATATTCTTTAGCTGATGGTGGTAGTCTTTTGCAACTTGATATTGATAAGGTATTATTGACTTAGATTCATGCAACCAAGCGTAATCAGCGGGTTCAAAATGATCAATACTTATTGATAAATTAGAATCGTCAGAGTATTCTATAAAATTACTAGTTTTCCAAAGTGTAGAAGATTTTGCGTGAGAAAAAGATCCACCTAATTTTTTTAATTTTATTTTGCCCATATCAAATGCTAGTTTTTGCATAAAATGCATCTCCCCAAGTTATACCATCCCAAGTAGTCTCTAATCTTTTAAATCCATAATCTGATAAAAATAAATCTAAATTATCAACTTTTACACAATTCTTGTAAACTTCCGCCCTATTAACTTCAGTTACTATATAATCAATATTTTTTAAAGTATATTTAGCACCTTTAAACACTTCAAGTTCATATCCCTGAACATCAATATTAATAAAGTTCATTATACTCCTATCAAATGAAATCATATCTAATTTTGTTATTGGAACTAATTCCTTGGAATTAAATTTTATATGTGGATATTGATACAAATGAATATCTGGATCTAGTATAGAAGAGGATTGTCCATTGTTAGCTTCTTCAACATTCATAAGTACCTCTCCCACTTTATCCCCCAGTGCGGTTCTAATACATTTTGATTTTTTAGATACTTTGCTCTGCAATATAGAAAAGTTTTTTAATAAAGGCTCAAAGTAAATTCTATTATCAATACTAAGTTCATCATATATAAAGTCCTCTTCTCCCCAATGAGCACCAATATGCAACACGCCTTTAATTTTTAAATTATATTTATTAACTAAATTTTTTAGATCTAAAAGCATTAAATTATTTTCCACCCCTCACAATAAATATCTTTCCAGTTCTTAGGTCCTTCTGGTCCAAACCATATACTTGGTGCTACAATTTTTTTATTAGTATTTTTATTGAACCAAGCAGCCCACCAGCTAAATGTGCTGTTACTAATAATATTATGCTCACAAGAGGACATTATAGCTAGGTCTTCTAAATCATTGTTTGATTTAATAATTTCCATATTAGAAAATTTAAAATTATCAGGTAAATCTGAATCAGAAAAAATTAGTAATTTTTTATAAGGTCCAATATAATTTATTGCTTTTTGAAAATAATCTATATTTTGTATATGATGAATATTTGGATTATTTTTGTAATCACCCTGTCTAAAGTGTAAAGAAATACAACCTTCTTTAATTTGTTGATGAGGAAAATTTAAAATTTCATTAATAAAAAAATTATTATGTTTAAAATATTTTTCACTTTGATAATAACCAAACAAAGCAATATTATCAATTTTTGGTATTTCTTGATATTCAAAAGATTTTTCTGAATACACGGTTAAATTTTTTAAATCATCTTCTTGTAAAAAATTTATATTTTTAAATATATTAGAATAGTAATTACTTATTCTTGTTCCTTGTAATGGTAAACTATGTTGATCTTTTACAAGTCTAAACTCTACACCTAAATCTTTTGCCAAAGATAATCCAGCGCATATTTGAAATAATTGATTTCCTAATCCACCTTGAATAAAAGAAGTAATCATAATAATTTTAAAATGCTGTAAGGTGATTCAAAAATTTGTGTAGCTGAAATAGCTTGATTATGTAAACTAATAATATGATCATTTTGCCCAGTATTACTATTATAAACAACCATAGGTCTTTCAATATACTCCACTTTATTATGTTTTAATGCATATTCATAAATTCCAGTTAAAATAGATACGTCAGCCGCCGATGAGTGAACATTTCCAAAAATATCAAAAATGTCCATTGCTGGGATAGCAGATATTAACTCTTTTTTAAATGTTCTTAAATGAGTAAAGTTCCATTGTCTCAATTTTCTTATATCTTCTGCAATACTGGTTCTATGTTTTCCCATCCCCCAGCCTATTGATGGGTCACTATGGACCCAATTTCCATAAGTCGCCCAACATGAAGTTTCATGATATTTAGATACCACATAATCTAAAACTGTGGAATCATAAAACCAGTCATCACCATCTAAATGAACTATAGTATCCCCTGTGGACTGCTTTAAACCTAAAATATGATTTCTTATTGCTCCACATCTTTCACTTCTGAGAAATACTTTAGTTTTTTCTGGATTTGCATGATGTTTAATTACATCAAGAGATTTATCAGTTGATGAATCATTTATTATTATATGCTCATAATTTTTATATGTTTGATTATTAACAGAATCAAGATGCTTTTTTAACCATTTCTCATTATTATAAGAACATGTAATTATTGATAATTTCATATTTATTTTAATAAATTAATCCAAGAGTCTAGTATCTTTTCATTAGTCCAATATTCTGCCGAGGGATCTGATTCAGTAGATCCAAAATAATCTATTTCGGCTAATGAACATTCTGCTTTTATATAATTAAAAGTTTCCCTGGCTGATGAATGATATACACATGATAGCCCATCGTAGACTGCTTGCATATCAGTAGCTACTCCACAATAACTTACTTTTCTACAAAGCCTAGGAGATACATGAGATGCGAAGTAAATTGGATCAGATATTTCACCCCAAAGCTCTACTCTCGATATATCATTATCAGATAGTGCTCTGTCTATGGATATATGTGTATTTTTATGTGGATCAATACTCCCAATAATTCCAGCCACTTTATTTTTTAGTTTCTTTGTCTTAGGTTTTATGCTAGGTAATATATTTGGAATTATTGTCCCAGGTATTCCTTGCCAATCCATTTGAAACTTGGAAACATAATGAACAGTATCGTAAGCAACATTAACATTCTTTAATGGAAATACATTTGTTTCATGGCAGGATAAAATTAATTTTTTACATGGTGGTCTTTGTTTTATTGGTATAAAATGATAAATGACATGATCATCCGCTGTAAATACCATATCATTTAATGATCTATAGTGATCTCCTTTTAATTTAGATTTAACCCAATCAAAAGGTCCATATAAATCACAATTTAAACCATTTGAATTAAATAAATTACAAAGTTCAGCCAAAGCGATTGTAGATCCACCGCATTTTGAAAATCCAGTTGCAATCTTTATCATTGTGCTCTTGGGTCCTTTCCTAATACTTTAAAACACTGTTCATAAATATCTAATCTCTGCCCTACAATTTTATTGATATCAAAAAGTTTTTCAGTTACTGAATGTAAATTTTCACCCATCTCTCTTCTAAGTTTATGATCAGTGGCTACCTTGCTAAGAACTCTAACCCATTCAGTTTTAGGGGCATCTGGATCAAGTAGGTATCCAGTTTTCCAGTTCTCTATAGTTTCATTATAGCATCCCACGTTTGATGCTATCAAGGGAACCTTGTATCTTCCTGCTTCTGCTACTTTAATATCAGATTTAGAATCATTAAATGCATTCATTTTTAATGGAGCTATAGCTATATCCATGTTAGCATAAAAAACTCCATACTCATGAGGCCCTACTGCGTAATGGGTATTCCAGTTTCTTTGCCCTTTAAATCCTCTAAGTAGTTCTGACTTATAATGATCCCAAACTTTATTTTGCCAGTCATCCTTCTCCTTCTCATTCTGTGGTGGTGGTGGCATCCCGTAGAAGTCCCAAAATACCTTCTCTCTGCCGATCTTTTGATTAACTAGGTGCGGAACACCTGAGAATATTTTAACATCGGGATTATGGTGAATTCCACCTGCCCAGCCGATTCTAGTTGCCTTACTAATACTTCTTGGAATATTCCATCCAGGCAAATTATAATCTATAGCATTCTTCACTACAGCAAGAATTGACGAACAATAAGGTTTTATTCTTTCTGCAAACTTAGTTTGTGTTACTGTAACAAGATCTGAATTTGCATATAAATGCTTTGTTAATTCACTTAAACCTTGATTTTTATAAACATCAATTAAATGATGCTCCTCATAAAGCTCAGTTAATAAATCATCAGTATCAAAATGAACAAACTTACCCGCTTTTCTTGCCATTCCAAGAACTCTAGCAGTATAAGGACCACCATAGTTACTGATATTATTTATCAAAACTACGTGAGCCCACTCTATGTTCTCGGGAGGATTATCTAAATCTGCTCCTGGGTATTCAAAAGTTCCATTTGCTGTATTTAGTTTTAATGGATTATCATCAAATCTTATATCAACTTTGTCTGAATAAAGTTCTTGTAACTTATGGTATGGCATCAGGCTTCTGTAATATGCACACCCGCCTGTATTTGGGTTTACAACTAATATTTTTAATTTATTTGACATATGTATCATTATAGTCAATAATACATATAAAAATAAAAAAACCCCTCAAGATCAATCTTGAGGGGTTAAAGCTTATTCAATTAGAATCAAGCTTTTACAGGGGCTGCGGGTGGTGAGGGGTCTGTAGTCGCTGCTACAGGCTCAGGCCGACTATGGGCCACACCAAGAGCCTTAGCTATACCCACTAAAGCACCTACAAGGTCTACATTACCATCATAGGGCACAACTGCTGCAATAGCATCCTTATAGTTCTGACGCTTTCTTTTGGATAGCATTACAAGGATTACTTCCAAGAATGCTAATTGAGGAAAAAATGTCTTAGCTACTCCCGCTGCCATCGCTAATGTATCAAGAATCCAAACACTAGTCTCACTTGGAGTAAGATCAATTCTTGGAGCACTTGGCTTTATTAGCTCATCTGGAGCAAAGACGAAATGCTTATCCTTCCACTTTGGATTGTCCTTTAGACTTACCGGAAACAAATCATCAGGGATCGCAACAATCTTTGGGTCCTTGATGGTTTCAGGAGTCAAAAGGCTATCCGTAGTAACAACAGACATGCCATCAAGCTCTGACTCGCTTATAAACTTGCAACTCGACATCAATGCTAGGACAGCTAGCATTGTTATAATCATTAATTTTTTCATACTTGAACCTCCTTCTTAAATTTCTTTTCTCCCATATCGTCATCCTTAGGAGATGATGGTGCAGCACTAGTAGTATCTAGAGATACTCTCAAATACTCTACTAATTTCTTACCCTCATCATATTCTCCAATTTTGATATCCGCGTGAATATCGTGCAGAACATCCATCCAAATCTTAATTTCCCGATCAGATCCAGCAGGAGTCTTCTTGATACGGAAAGTAGACTGATCATAATTATTAAAATCACCACTCTTTCCAAGCTCAAGAACGAAGTCATTACCCTTCTTAAGTGAGATGACGTTCGTATTCTCTGGGTCAGATTCATCCATCATTTCTGTATTAAACAGTCCATCAAGAATCTTCTTAAAGACCTTTTGTCCCGTAGAAAGAACCTTAACAGCACTTGCTGGATCATCAGACTTGGTTTCCATATGACGACGATCCACGACATTCATGTAGTAGCGTGGGGTTCCCTTAATCTTCGTGGCGAGATCACCAAACTTGCTCTTGGTCTTTGGAGCCAAGCCAAGCTCCTTGTGCATCTTCCAAAGCTCAAAGTAGAAATCACATACTGGGCATGATTCATTTTGAGTCTTGCGGCAATAAAAGTTCTTTATTAGACCTTCTTCATTGGTGTAGCGATGGATAACAGCCTCGGAATAAAAAGGCTTACTATCGTCCTTCCAGGGGAGGATACGAATAGTATTCTTTCCTGCCTCTATCTTAAGATACTTCTCGCCACCCTCGCCACCGCTACCAGCGGTCTTCCCCTTCAGGAGTTCTTCATGTTTCTTGCGTAATTCATTTAAGTTCATAATTTTTCTCTTTTTTATTAGTTGTAAAGTTTTGTTTCTGATCGTAAATTCGCACTAAGTTGAATAAGCATATCTTTCTTATGCTCCAACATAGAGCAAATGGCCTTTAAATATCCGTAAATTTCTTCTTGGTAAATGAGGTCTGATTTAAGTTTGATGTATTCTTCATTAGACTGAACGTAATCTTCCAAGTAGGATGCAGTTGCTTTAGCACCCTTACTCTTATTGTTCAGTAGCTCATTATTCTTGGTCAGAGAATACATAGCTTGGTTATGATTAACCATAAGGTCTACTTTACGCTTCTGCCAAATGAGAAGCCCATGATAGTAGGAGTAGACCGTGGTATGTCTAGCTAATTCAGCGGGCAGAGCATCCTTGTCGATACTTGCCAGCTTATTATGGATTTCTAGATACTTATCAATATCTAAATCCCTAACTTGTTCTTTTGGTAGATAATACATTAGTATTTTTTAGCAAAATCATCTTTTTTAACTATACTAAGATTACCGTCCGAGTCCCTCAGTAGATAATCCCCTACGCCACCTTCCATAAATACATTCCGAGGATCTATTTCTCTAGAATAAACTATACCAAATCTATACTCAAGTCTAGAATACTCTAAATCATTAGTAATCTTAGTAAAGTTTATGCTAGTTAAACTAGCAAAAGACCAAGACCCGGATCGGTATACAGAAAATTTAGTAGGTGTATCATCAGCTTGGTTAGCTCTAAAATTTCTTATATCATCCATGGCTATATAATAGCATATTGGCAATAGAATTCAAGAACATAATTTAAAATTTTACCCCGAGGCGTCCTGCCTCGCTAGGTCAGCCTCAGAAATTTCTTCCATGGTTAAGTTTGTATAGTTCACTGAAGCATTAATTCTATAATGCTGTTTAGCATCTCTAGCCTTAACTACATAAACTCTCATGCGACCTTTCTCATATTCTTCCTCGGTTTGATTTAAAGAGATTGCCCAGTCGGCAGGGCGAATCTTACCGTAGGAATCACCTAATTCTGCATCAGTAATTGTGGCTACCTTCTTACCACTTCTATTGGTCTGGGTAGCAGTCCAAACTAGCAGATTGTGTTCCATAGCTAATCCACGTAGCTCTTGTGCAATTCTTTCCTGCGCCATGTATTCAGCATCAATCTGACGGTTTGGGCGTAGAAGCTCAAGGTAATCTACAATTAAAATCTCAGGAACGAAATCATGATGTAGCTTTAGTTGAACTAATAAGGCTCGGATCTGATTTACGTTAAGCTGCCCTACTGGGAACTCCTTGATGATAAGTTGAGCACCATCAAATCTCTTCTGAACTTGAGAGAGTCTCTCCTTTAGTAGTGGGTAAGTTGCCTTATCCTTGAGCTTATGGTTTGGAACCAAAGTAAGAATGGAGTCGAATCTCTGTGCAATTTTATCTTCAGCCATCTCCAAAGAGATATACAGGACTTTCTTATTCTCCTTAAGAGCCACAGCACCCTGGTTGACAAGGTATAGTGACTTACCAACACCTGGAGGTGCAATAACTATTGCAAGCTCCTTAGAGTTCAGTCCACCATCCAAGAAGTTATTAAACGTGTTAAATACAGTCTTATACTTCTTCTTTTGCTTGTCATCAAACAAACGATGAAATCTATTATCCACATCCTGAAAGTATAGCTGTCCAACGTTAACTTCACGGGAGACTAGCATCGCTTCGCGGACCTTCTCTTCGATCTCGGAAATGCGATTCTCCTTAAGTAGAACCACACTCTCCTTGATCGCTTGGGAGATTGCCTGCTTACGTGCAAAGTCCTCTATAAGATCCAGAACAAATTCTCTATTCTCATTTACTGATGAGTCAATGTTATTGATCTGTTCAATATCATCTTCATACTCAGAGAGAAGTTGCCCCTTGGGGAGATTCTTCTTAATATCTTCAAGAAGAATCTCATCAGGTGGTATTACCTTATACTTATCATAATGCGCTTTTACGCGATCAAAGATAAATGCATAAGATGGGAACTCAAAATATTCAGACTTTATCAGACTTGAAATCTGAGAGTAGAAGTCCTTATCGTGCTTAACAAGGTAAAGAATACCACGCTGAATATTATCTGAAAAAGAGTAAGTCATTTTATAGTTTGGCTAGAGTTTGATCTTCTTGAATTAAATTTCTTTGAGTTTCCACCAGTGCTATTTACTAAATCTTTCTGTATTTTTTTCTTTTGCTCTGCTTTATCACTTGAAATTGGTTTTGCTATTCCATGCTTAACCATAAAATCCATATCGGGAACCATTGGCGTATAATGCGCTGCCCCACCGACACCACTGATTCTGTCTTTTGATCCTTGAATAGATGTTTGATAAAATTTCTCTGCTTGATCTTTATTCATACCATCAACACCATAACGATATACTTTTCTAGCTATCTTATCATCTGATTTATATATATCACCTACTCCGGTATATCTAGGTTTAGCCCAGGAACCGCAGGAGTGTTTTCTGCGGTTCGGCTGTAAAACTGATCTCACCATCATCTCCTCCTGGCATTGTTCACACCATAGGAAGAAGAACTTTTTAGCTTTATTACTATATCTCTTCATCTTAGCTCCCGCAACTATTATCACCAATTCTGCATACTTCCGCTGATGCAGCCTCAGTAGCAACAGTCTTGATAACTGGCTTTGCATACTTCTCAATATTCTCCTCAGTAAGGGGAATAGCTTGAAGTGGTTCCATTCCCTTAGAGCCAGCACGATAAACCGTGAGACCCTTTAGATATGGGGCATACTGCAATGCAACCTTAGAGATCTCTTCCCATTGAGCAGTATTTGGCAGATTGATCGTCTTGCTGATCGCGTTATCAATATAACGCTGGATCGTGGCTTGAACCTTCATATGCTCTTCGGGAGTTACATCATAGGCTCCGACGAATAAACCTAGGTCTTTTCCTTGCTCCAAATATTCCTTGAAGAGTGGGTCCAATACAACTTGTTCTGCCCAAGTGTTAGCTACACGGTATCTACGCATATACATAGCAGCGAAGATTGGTTCGATTCCACTTGAAACTCCATGAACCATTGAAATGGTTCCAGTTGGTGGAACTGTTAACATAACTGCATTACGAATACCATGCTCACGAATCATCATTCTGATTCTAGCTGGTAGCGTTCTAGCAAAACTCTCTTGCAGGTAGAGCTTGGCGTTGAATGCAGGGAATGGAGCCTTATCACGAGCTAGATATACTGAAGTCTTGTAAGCCTCATCACGAATCGTTGCAAATAGTCTATCAAGGAACTCCAAGCACTTCTCGGAACCATACTTAATTCCTAACTTGATGAACATGTAGTGCATACCTAGAACACCAAGACCAACTCGGCGTGATCTCTGTCCAACTTCATCACACTCTGGAATTGGATAGTGGTTTACCGTTAGGACGTTATCCAAGAATCGGATACCGAGTCTTACAGTATTAGCTAGCTTCTTCCAATCGAACTCACCACTATCATCTACCATATTGGCAAGATTGATGTTGCCTAGGCAGCAGTTTCCATATGGCGGTAGAGTAATTTCACCACATGGATTCGTAGCGTTCATACGTTCAAAGTATGAAACGTTAGTGTAGTTGTTGGCTAGATCAATATTGAAGATACCTGGATCGCCAGACTTAACTGAGTTCTCCCAAATCTTGTTCCATAGATCAAGAGCCTTGAACTTCATTTCTTTAACATCCTCAAACATATCGTTGAAGTGCTTAAGCTGATGAAGCTTAACTCTCTCTACAGCATCCTGTGGATCTAGAGCTACGGTAGTAACTTGCTCACGTTCCCCCGTTGGTGATACACGAGTCATCTCGTAAGTGTAATACTTACGGTTGTTGAACGTGAAATACCAATCTTCATCATTCTCACAAGCCTGAATAAATCTATCAGTAATCGCTACTGAAATATTGAAGTTGGTTAGCTCGCCAAGGTCTAGCTTAACCTTGAGGAACTCCATAATGTCTGGGTGGGTGACATTGAGTTCCGCCATGAGAGCGGTTCTACGATTCTTACCGGCTCTTACGTGGTTACCAATCTCGTTAATCATTCTCATAACGGATACAGCACCAGGGGCGGAGTTCTTGATATTCTGGATATCGTCACCACGAGGGCGGATCTTGCTAAAGTTAAATCCGATACCACCGCCAGCACATGAAATCTTATACATGTCTGCGATGACCTTGCCGATGCTATCGACGTTATCCTCGGGTTCAAGGACGTAGCAGTTTAACATGTTCTGCCGTGAACGTCCAGAACCGAATATAATTCTTCCGCCTGGAACAAAGTCACCAGCGGCTAGCGTCTCAAAGAATCTACGCTCATAGAATTCTTTCTCTTCATCCTTCTCTGCGGACGATATATGCTTTGCCATGGCTCGGCATCTATCTGAATACTTAGTCTCGCCAGGATAAGCATAACGTTGCTCAAAAATCTTTTGGCCTAACTCATTAAGTTGCTTTACTTTCATATAATCCTCGATTCACCGTTTTTCTTTTCTACTTTTAAAATCTGACACCCATCTAATAAACTCTTAAGATGGGCATTATGTGTAATTAAGAAGATAGTCTTATCTTCCTCTTTTAAACTCTTTAATAAATTTAATACTCCAACGCACCCATCTTCGTCCATATTCTCAGCAATCTCATCAAAGAATATAATATTTGATTGCTCTTTAGACGTATGGCTTAGAAGTGATTGGAGTGCCAACATGACAGATAAATTTATTTTCCTCTTCTCGCCACCACTTAAAGATATGTAAGAGAGTTTCCTACCGTTATTAGTAATAATCTCTTCCAACTCTTCATTGAAAGTAATGACGAACTGATTATTAGTTAGCAGGGATAGGTATTCATTTGTCTTAAAATTGAGATAATCTAGAATATTTCTTATAAAATATTTAATTAAACCCTGTTCTGAGAATGCTTTTTCCCAGAATCGCATTATCTCATAATTAAGTTCTAGGTTATTCTTTTTTAATTCCTGCTCTTGTCTGCGGGCAAGGATCTCATTATATTCATCCTTTATCTTTTTTTGCGATAAAAATAAATCTTCCTTCTTCTTAAGTTCATACCATTGGACAGGCGTTAACTTAGTTTTTAATTTGGCAAGCTCCCCTCTTAACTTATAAAGGGAGTTACCAATTTTATTAACTTTAGCTACGGTAGAATTTAATCTCTTCTGCAATCCTCTTAAGTTAGCTTTAGTCTGCTTCTTGGTATAAACCTTCTTGCAAGTTTTACAAGTATCTTTAATAGAATACTCACCTAACTTAATTTGTGCAGACAGTTCATCTTCCTTAACTTTAAGGTCGTCATGCTCATCCTTGAGCTTATTAATACTTTGAGCCAAACTATTAATAGTGGTTTCCCTTATTAAGACTTCCTGAATAGTCTCAGGCATCTCAAAGGGCTCGATGTCTTGCATCTTAAGTTTAAGTTTATCTTCTTGGGACTTTAACTCTAGGATGATTGTCTCGGCTACCTTAGCATTAACATTGTATTCAGACTTAAGCTCCTTAATCTTATCCCGCCAAGTAAAGATTTCCTCTAGGTTAAGGAAGTTACGGATGATAGTTCTTTTATCATCAGCAGTGGCAGAAAGGAACTCAAGGTCGGAGTGTTGGCCGAATACTATTGAGGCTATAAATGTCTTATAGCTCAGTCCTAGGGTCTCCTCTATCTTCTCTTGAGTCTTGAGAGCATTGTCCTGGGTGAGGTCTTGGCCGCCCAAATAGAAATTAAGTATGTTAGGTCTCTTACCTCTAATAATCTTAACTTCACCTACCCCAAGCTTGGCTACGTCTAATTCTACTACGAGAGCTTTTTTGTTGTCGCAGTTAATTAATGCTTCTTCGGTAGACTTACGAATAGTCTTACCAAAGAGACCGAATACGATCATCTCAAGAATAGAACTCTTGCCAGACCCGTTACTTCCTCCACTATCACGGTTCACGCCTTTGACGTAAACAATGTTCTTGAATTGAAGTAGATCTAGATCAAGTTCTTTGAAGCTGTAGAAGTTCTTTGCTTTTAAGTGTTTAAGTATCATGGTCTCTCAGAGTCTTTAGACCTTGTAATAATAGATCCTTGGGGATCTCGGTCTTAGCCTCATTAAGATAATTGTTTATTAGCTCATCGTTTATCTCAAACACCATGCTCCGGGGACGATAACTGCTACTCTCCCCATCCTCCATCATTGGAAGGAATTTAATATCGACATATGCTACCTTGTATTCGTCCATGATCTTTCTTCTAAGATCAACGGAGTTCTGGTCTAGTAGGTGGGAAATGTATACACGGAGGACAGTGGTGTATGCAGTATTTACTATAAACTCCTTGTTGGCCTCCAAAGATCCTAAATCAAACTGGAGATATCTTAAGCCCCAAGTAATATCTTTGAAGTGATATTCACCAGTCTCCTCGTCAATCACTGCATATCGGTGCTTATTATCAGCCTCGGAGAATGATGTTGAATATGGAGTTCCTACTACATGGACGTTACCCTCATCTTGCGGCTTATGAATGTGCCCTAGGAATGTAGTATGCTTGAATACATCCAGGGTCAGTGGTGAATCTTCGTCACCATTAGGATTGATACAGCCTTTAAATCCAAAGTGTCCAAATACAAAATGCTTAGTATCTTTATGGGGTGTTATGTCATTTAGCTTTTGACAGATGATATTCTCATCGTCATAATGAGAAATGAAATGATATCTCAACTTGCCTATTGAGTCCTCCTCGTGATACATTGATCCAGAGTATACCCTAACCTTATGAAATAAATCAAAGATGTCTAGGATAGTTAATGGATTTGTATCGGACTTAGCGGCTGTATCGTGATTACCTCGGATAAGATTAATCTCACTTAACCCAGGATATCCATAGCTAATATCTTTTAGGAAATCACTTACCCTAACTATGGTCTCGGGATCTGGCTTCCTAAAATGGAATATATCCCCAAGAAAGATAACCCGATGAGGGGTTTCTCTCTTGAGGATTTCCTTAATTGTATCAAACTGCTTTTCCAAATAATCAAAACTTGGATAAGCATTATAAAAGTGGCAGTCCCCTATGACTACAGTTTTCATCAAAAGTTTATTGGATTTATAGGGAGACCATAAGAATAAACAGCCGCAAACTCATCATTTGAAATATTATCAAAAGAGGACATAAATTGAACTCTAGATGGATTAAAAATACGGCAATTCATATAATGCTTGATTGCCTGTTTTAGACCCTCTCTACGATTAAACTTATCTCTGGGATTACACTTGGCCACAAACATCTGACCAGAACCCTCCTCCGACAATACAGTATACCCACCACAGGGATCTACTTCTATACCCCCATTCTTATTTTTCCGATAATTACGGAAATGCCGAATATTAAAATTAATTGCCTGCTCTTCTGATAAAGCAGGATCTTCAGTCATAAAATAAACTTTAATTCTAGAACTCATAATTTATCCTTGGTTAAACCTAGTTTATCTAAATCAGTCTTAATTAATTCGTATATGCCCTCGGCTAGCAATCTTATCTCAAGCTGGGCATCTGGCTTGAGTCTTTGATGTAGGAAGTGTATAACAGATTGGAGGCTCACTGTCCAGTAAGCTTCCGAATAAATGTTCTGGGGGAGGATCATCCTGGCAATCTCCTTGGCCACCCCATAATGCAGTAGCTCTTTATATGCCTGCCGCATAACATTCATAGTTTTATCTATTGTGTCCTGCATTACGGCATGAACCCCGTTATTTATTGGGAAGTCCTCGGATGCCTGCTTATTGCCATGGGGAGGGTTCCTACGAGCCCAGCAGGGCTTGTAATACTCGGTGGAGGTCTCGACATACCGCCCTGAAATCTCGTTCCAAGAGCAGCCTTTATCGCCATCAAAGAAATGGTCGAATATCTCCAGGCGGACGGTTTCCCCATTAGCCTCATAAGTCCTAAATCCCGATCCAACCTGATACTTCATAAGTTGGCGGAATAAAAATAATGGGGCTTTAATGTGGAAAGTATAATAAGAGTGCCGGTAGGGGCTAGTATGCTCATGCTCCCAGAGGAACGTGGCTAACTTTTTATCGGACTCCTCAAACTTATCTTTATACTTATTATAACTTATTCTAGCCGAATTAACGGTTTTTAATGCCGGGTCTACCTGCATCTGATCGACGAGGGTAACAAAACTCCGGCTATCTTTTAAATAATCATAAATCATTGATGCTAAACCCCTAGATAGTTGTAGTATAATAGGTGAATTTTATGGATATACGTGAGAGAATTAAAAATGTTATTGTTAACAGCTTAGTTGAAGCTAAATTAACTGAAAAGTTTGATATCGGTGCAGACGATTCTGACAAAATGGCCGCAATTAAAGCCAAAGCAAATGAAAGAGCGGTAAAAAAGGCTCAAGGTCCAAATACTGCTGCAAACACTTTTGATAGACCATCAAAAGAAGATCAACCATCAAATCCAAAAAAGAAACCTATGCCATTAAAACCAAAAGGTTCTGGCAAGAAGAGTGAGGGGCCAGTTCAGGCAGTCAGGGGGAAGACTATAAATACCAGCCGAGGTAGTGGAAATGAAGGTGCAAAGGCCGCTGCAAATGAAAAAGCATTTAATAAGATGGTATCAAAACAATCATGAATAAGATTTACGAAAGAGTAATTGAACTCATAACCGAAGCTAAAAAAAATCGTTGTTGGAAAGGTTATAAGCCAACTCCAGGTAAGACTCCATATTCTAAAGGATCTTGTATGAAAGAATCCTCTCCTGCTTGGCAAAGATCAGAAGGTAAGAATCCAGAAGGTGGATTAAATGCTAAAGGTAGAGCATCAGCCAAAGCTCAAGGGCATAATCTCAAACCCCCAGTATCCTCTGAACAAGCCAAGAAGTCTAAGAAGTCAGCATCGAGAAGAAAGTCATTCTGTGCTAGAATGTCCGGCATGAAAAGCAAACTAACTTCTAAGAAGACTGCTAGTGATCCTGATTCACGTATTAATAAGTCTCTTAGGAAGTGGGATTGCTGAGATGATACTCTTGGCCTGAGCCAAAAGAATCACCAACTACCACTTCCACTTCCATCGGCACTGAGAACTCAAACTTAAAGTTCTCCTTAATATAAGGGTAGTTAACCATATGGTGGTAGAGTAATGCGATGGTCTCGTCTACTTGGTCGATTGGTGCAATCAACTCTATGGAGTCGTGGACCGTTGCGATTATCTTGGCACCCATTTTCTTCCGCTTTAGATCCTGATTCAGCCCTAGGATACAGCAGACTAGAGTATCACTGGCTGATGACTGGACCGTAAAGTTCAGTCCCTGCCTAAAAGCTTCTTGCCGAATATACTTAGCTTCGGACGCAGCATTCGGTAGATTCCGACGACGCCCAAAGATAGTATAGGCATACTTGTTACTATTAATAAAGTTCTGAACATGTTCCATGTATCTGGGAACACCTGGGAATGCAGCCATCCAGCCATCTATAATACCCTTCGCTTTCTTGAAGCTAATACCACGTTTCATAGCTAGCGTCTTCTCCGTTCCACCATAGACCGTTAAGAAGCTAACTTCCTTAGCAATCTGACGTTCCTCCTTGGTCACCTTTTCCATAGGCTTACCGAACGTCATAGAAGCAGAATACGTATGCAGGTCCATACGATCATTGAATGCCTTAGCCATGTTCTTCTCCTTGGCTAAGTGAGCTAGGACTCGGAGTTCCATGCTCTTCATATCTGCGGTTATAAACTTGTAGCCCTTGGGAGCCACAACATATTCACGAATATTGAACTTCGTCTCTCGGGGCAGAGTATGAAATGATATACCCATTCGATTGTCGCCAGCTTCATACCCAGCGTTGCTGAGTCGTCCAGTGACAGTCCCATCGAGACGATACTCCACGTAAATCCGGTCTGATCCATTATATTGCATTGCCTCCTTAACACCTGAGATATAGGTATCGTAGAGCTTCTTGGATCTTCTGTAATCCAGTAGACCCTTGATGAAATCTCTAGCGTTCACGATGTTGGCGTCGCTTAGAGATCTAATAGCAGACTGTGATATCTGCTTCTCAAGTTCAAGCTTCTCAAACCTATTCATTTAGACCTCTGCGATTGATTTCTTCTTCAAGTTGTTCTAGTAAGATATCTAATGCTTCCGCGCTCGTGCTTGGAGCCCCAGTTTTCTCCGATGTGATCGGGGGATACAGGTTGAACCCACCTTCTACAATATTCTTCTTCTTATCGCAAGAATAGAGTATACGAGTAAGGTCATCAGTGGAGGTAAGCTCTAGAGTCTTGTCTACTTCCTTGAAGGAATACAATCTATCCTCATTATTAAGGATATCATCCTTCAGCAAGACACCCAGTTCGTTTACTTTACTACCCGATATCAAAAGACCGTCAAGCTCCATGGTCTTGAAGAACTCGACCGCTGGAACCATGAGCTTATCATAGAGGTTATCCATCTTAAGCTCAGAGATTCTTTTCTCTAGCTTCTGGAATACCTTCATGGTGAAGTAGGCATCAAGAGCATTACCTCTAGCCATCGTTGGCAGGGGCATGTTCTTCCAGTCTGTTTTCTTGCCGTCTTGCCCTAACATTAGATTACGCCCTGCTCATTTGGAAAGTAGTAGGATACCAAATCCTTGAGGCTCTTAGGAAGATTTTCGTCAACCATGTGCTGCATGAGCTTGGTATCGTAGATGTTCCTTATATCAGACAAGCCCTGCCTAGCCAAGAACTTTGTATCAAATTGTGCCTTGTGAAATATCTTCCGTGTTAAGTCGTTGGTAAATATTTCACTAAAAAGTTTATTTACGGTAGAAATCCATCCGTCCGGGTGAGTGAATTCCTTGTGATACATTGGAATTGTGAAAGTAACTAGCTTCCCCTTATGATTAAAGCTCAGGGCTACCGTCTGTATCTCGTCTTTGAGGAAGTCTAGCCCGGTGGTTTCAATATCTACCGCCACATCGCAGTTCTTATATTCCGCTAGCTTATTGAGCTTCTCAATCGTATCTAGCATCTCCCAAGAGAACTCTGAATCAGTCCCACGCTTGTTATAGTATGTCTCAATACCGTTCTGGATATCCAGTTTGAATAGGTATTGGTTCTGAGGCTCCATTAGCACCTGGACTGGGTGATACAGTGCCACCACAGGGATGCCCTCATACTCAAACGCCTTCCCTCGCTTGCCCATGATGCCGCTTTTCTTAGTTAGCATCACCAAGGGTAGGTTGCCACAGACAAAGATAACCTTAGGCTTGCAGGCTCGTACAGTCGCCAGAATATGGTTACGGCAGATATCTTTATCTTCCTTGGTCATATCCTTATCCTTAACGTTGATGCACTTAACTGACGCAGTGTATTCTACGTGTGGGATAAGATGCCCAAATCCTGCGGACTCTAAGATAGATTCAATTAAATCCTGCTCCTTCGTTAAGAAGGGTGTTATTTCACCATGCTCAAGCTTAAAAGACTCGGACACAAATAAAATCTCGCAGAGCTTATTAAAACCCATCTCCCAATGATCCATAATCGAGTGGCACACTTGATTACGTTCAAGTTGAGTGCAACCTTTACAATCAATATATTCATATTTAAAAGGATCTGGTAGTATTCTCATACTATTATTAATTTGTGTCGGAGTATCTTAATAACAAGCGTTTTGAACAACTAATTAAACTACACTGTTCTGGTAATTACGAATTTCAGGATGAGCTGATGTATTGCTTCGACGCCCTCATCAGCAATATTATAGACGCTTTCCATTTTAAAGTGGACAAGGAGGATGCAAAACAAGAATGCTTCCTCCTTGTCCTAAGGACACTGCGTAATTTTAAACCGGAGAACGGCTCTGCGTTCAATTATTTTACGACAGTAATTATAAATAACTTAAAACTGGTAGCTACTAAAGTTAAAAGACATAAACTCAAGTTGGAAGCTTATTTTGAGTTTAAATTTGGATTTCCTGTTCAGCCACCAGACGTTAGTTCATGCTGAATGGCAGTAGCATTATCTACAATCACCATTTTAATCTGATCATCTATCATTTGGAAGTTGATCAAAGTTGGGACTGTATTTAATTTTAAGTCTTGCTCAAAAGTCTCATTTAGAACCTGCATAACTTCAGGGACTTCAAACAAGTTTACGCGAGCATCATAACCCTTGAACTTGGTTGAATGCTCATTCCAAGGGCTATATACTAGAACCCTAATCCTATTCTTAGGTCCACCCTTAGGAAGTAGCTCATCTATAGCACGAACAAGTTGCTGTAGACGTTCCCACGAATTAATATTTTTTGGAATATAGTTCATGGCTTAGGGAGATTATTTTCTATTGCGGATACGTTAACACCGGAAGCCTCAAGATTCTTTCTCATCTCAGGGTCATTTAAAATTTGACGAGAGATAGCTTGAAGCTTATCATTTAAATGCTCAATACCATTAAAGAATATTTGCTTAAAGAAATCCTCATCACTGATATTGGGTGGTCTAACTGCCTCAGACCAATTTTTAAACCCTTCAGCCTCATCCTTTGATAATTTAATAGCTAACTTCATACGACCTCTACTTCTTTCTGTTAATTTTATTTTCCAATTTGAACCATCAAATTTAATTTTATCCATCGAACACTATAATAGCTTGGAGTATTAAAAATGCAAGACAATTTTGATTTAAAAAACTTAATCAAGAACAAAAAGAAAAGAAAAAACAGCAGAACAAAAGGTAATACTTTTGAAAGAAAAATTTGTTCTATATTGAATGAATTTTTTGATACTACTGAATTTATTAGATCTCCAGGATCTGGAGCTTTTTCTACTACACATAATTTACCTGAACACTTAAAGTTTAGTGGTGATTTAATAACACCTAAAACATTTAAATTCACTATTGAGTGTAAGAAAGGATATAATAAAGAAAATATTGGATCTGTATTTAATGAGAAATCAGATCTTATGTCTTTTATAGAGCAAGCTGAAAAAGATTCTAAAAAAATCCAGAAAAATTTTATGTTGATCTTTCAACAAGACAGAAAAGATATCCTATGTCTATTCAAGGAAAAGGGTTCGCTCGCTCTGGCGACCTACGCCGAAAATCACGACCACATTCATTTGAATTTTTTAAATGAACGGTATATCATATGTCGTCTTCCAGATTTACTAGCTACGACTAAAGAATTTAATGCAAAACATTTATGGATATAGGTATTATCCTTAAGCTACTTCTAACCCTTGTCTTTCTTTCAAAGAAAGTATTTTAGAATTGTGTTGCTGTAAAATAGATTTAGGTATATGGCAGTCTGCTCTTTTTCCATTGAAAGTTACTTCTACTCCATTTAAAATAAACTTACCATCACGAACTTCTATTTGAGCATTCTTTACATTATCTTGATTTGATATAGAATCTCTTACTGATTGAAGATATTTATTTTGTTCTCCAACATACATAGTTCTATTTTTAGCGTCTATTACTGTAAGCATTGAGTTGTCAGCGGCACCGCCAGCAAATAAAGCCAAAGCTACCACAAATCCTAGACCTTTTCTTCTTTGTTTTAAATCTGGAGATCCATCTTCAGTTTTAGCATCAACTAACTGTTGAATTCTTCTTTTCTGTATTACAGAAGCAATTGTTGCACATACTTTTTCCCAGTCTTGCTCATCAGAAAATTTAATCATTTTTTCTATTTCTATTATTGCATTTTGAGTTAACCCTTTAAATATATCATTTTTTCTAAAATAATCTAAAGTAGACTTTAAAAATTCTTCTCTCATTTTTGCTGTTTGAAAAACTCTAACTCCACCTTTCTGAGTAAAATATTTTACTTCCTTTGGAATTTTTTTCATAATATCTAATTCAGATTGAAATCTTGATAATTCTTCTTTAACTAAATTTAAATCTTGTTCGGTAACCCCAGATTCTTTCATCATTTTTTTTTGTCTTTCAACATCAGCGCGGCATCTAGGAGAATCTTTAACTACTTTGCCACAATAGGTTCCGTCAATTACTGCAGTAATATTTGATTGGCTTGCCTGACCAAGGTCAATTGATTCAGCTTCATTAGAAAATTTTAAACTATCACCTATTAAATATACTTTGGATAAATTTTTACAATCTGTCCCATCACATTCTATTTCAGAAATATCTCTCTCTATAATCATTTTTTCTGCAGTGGCTTGGTCAAATCCCATGCTTAGTAAAGCTTTTACGGCAGACTCTTTTGTAGAATACACTTCAAGCATATCTGCTTTTCTACCTAATCCTACAGTATGCGCAGATTTCATAACATGCATGGGCCGTCTAATATCTACTCCCATATATGCCATTCTACTCATTACTCTTGAGAATCTTTCCATAGCTTGTTGAGCATTAGCCATTTTCCCATTTCCAAAAGCATTTACTACTGTTTGAATAAAAAACATGCTTAAGTTATCATCTAAATCCATAGACACAGCGCCCTCTGTGTTATATTGATCTATCAAACCTTGAAATGCTTCCATTAATTTATCTTGATTTTGTATCCATCTTTCAAAAAGGTCTGATATTTTTTTATTGCATCTATTTGATTCTGGACTATCTTGTTGTAAATTTCTGCATCTAGCATGTAAAATTACAGCGTTTCTCAAGTCTTCAAAAAAGAAACCTCTAATTGTTGCTCCCCTACCTCCAATACCATTTCCATTCCTTAAGAAGTTTCCATGATCTGTTTCTAGTTCTAATTGTTTTTCAGTTCCAGGATCTTCATGTAATGAAATCATTCCATTTATTAATGAAGTAATGTATTGACTGTCTTCATGGAAAAGCATTCCTTGCCCAGTTATGGGATCTCTAATTATTATTTGACCTACTTTACTTATGCTTACTGATTGTTTAAGATATTGAACATCTTCCAAAGTTAATTTTTCTTTAGATAGTATTTTAAATATTTCTTGAAAAATTTTAGATACATTTCTTTTGATGTGGGTTATATCTTGATCATTTCTAGTTGGAACACATATGGATTCATTTTCATCGCAAGACTCAATAACATAACTACTTTGAGCTATGGTTCTAGCTAAGTCTCCTGAGTTTCCTGTATTGAGAAGTCTTGCATGGGCACCCCTAAGAATTTTGCATTTTGTTTTATCTATTTTACATATTTTTTCAACAGTTTTATTGTATTCTATTTCTGATAAAAACTCATGGGAGTCTAAAAATTCATATGTTTTTTTTGGTTGTTCTTCTACTTTATCTTGTTTTGGATTACTTGGATCTAATTTTAGTTGTCCATTAGCATCTTGATTTTGTTCACCACCTGTAGCTCCTTGAGATGATTGTCCTCCTTGTGCAGCTTGATCTAATAATCTTGCAAACTCATCTTCATCTGCTGCAGTTTTTATTCCATATTCTCTTCCATATCTTGGTCCTGGAAAACCCGTAAAAACTACAACGCCCTTACCATTTATAGTTACATACGCAGGAGGTAATTGAGTTACTGGGATTTGTCGGCCATTTGATGTTTTTGCATTCGCAATATATTTTTTAGCAGCATACACAGCTTGAGGAGATGGGGGCTGGGATAATCTTCTTTTCCCGCCCGATCTATCGCGCTCTAACAATCTGAGACTTCTATTTTTTAACTGACTGTAGCTTTCTAATAATTTATAAAAGTAATTCATATAGATATTATAGCAAAATAGCCTACCACTAGTGGTAGGCTATTTATAATTAAATAAGATCAAGTAGGATTAGTTATAGTTGTAGTAATCCATGTAGTCATATCTAAACGTTACATTTATAGTAGCAAACTCGCTTTGTGAATAATTCTTTTCTGAGAACTTAACGGCTCTTGGATATACCCCATAGAACTCAATAGCGGCATGAGGATTACGGGTGTTATCTAATTCAAGAACTCTAAGCTTCATAGCTTTGAAAGTTCCTAGTGAACCCCCTGGTCTGGCATACTTGGTAGCATTGCCTGAGAGAGGATCGTAGATGCTTCTAAACCATTCCCACAAAGTTCCGGCAGACTTCTTCAGGTAAAGGTTATCAAAAGTTATTACCAACTCTTCATTCTTTACTGAGCCTGGGAAGTAAATTTGATCGTTTAGTCTTCTTACTTCGATATCTTCTACGCTTATACCAGTGGACTCTACCTGTTTTGCAGCTAAAGTTAATCCATCGGTTTCACCACTTATATCTGATGGCAACCCTTCAAAGGTTACCTCAAACATGTAATTCCTTACTGAATCAAGTTCAGTTGATATTACTGGTAGAGCTTGTCCTAGTCTAGCGTTACGAAATGTATTCTTATATTTACTTTGAACTGCCATTTTTATTATCCATTAAATTTAGCTGACTGAGAGGTTAGGTTAACCTCAAATACGATCCACTCTGCAGTCTTGGTTGGCTTCAGAAGGATCTTGCACCAAAGTTCATTTCTATCAACTCTTAGTGGAGTGTTAGTAGTTTCATCACAGATTACTCTGAAATCAGTGATGCCTCTTCTATTTTGAATGTCAGAGAGAACCGCTTGAGCTTTGGCTTTCACTTGATCCCAAGTAAACTGATCGTTGGGCTCAAACAAATCTATACGACCAGCTTGTAACAAGACCTTTCTCAAGTAGATCATTAGTCTTCTAACATTAACTCTATCCAAAGCAGTTGCTGCTCTTTGAGCAGTCTTCTGTCCAAAGATAGTTATACCATCTGGAACAAAGTTTACTATTGGATTCAAGTTCGTTACGTATAGTGAATCTCTGTCGCCTTGGTTTAATGCAATTTCAGTTGCAGTTGGCTTGGTTAGTCTTCCGCGACGGAATCCAGCGGGAGCAAACCATGATTCAGCTACATTATCCGTAAACGTCATTTGTCTTACGGCATAGATAGCAGCATCATACCACATATCCTTTTGATCAAAGACGTTGTATACTTGAACGTGTGGCCAGTATACAGCAGCCCAAGAGCTATTTATGGCTGCAGTTCTACCTAAGTCTCCCTTACCATTCATCCAGTTAGTTGCTTCTTGAACGTTATTTAATCCAATTGGTGGAGCAACTACTGCTATAAAGTTTTGAGAAGTTTCTGCAAGAGTGATCAAATTATTTTGAACATCTTGATCATAAATTCCAGGAACTAAAGCTATAGATATGTTAAGATTATCATCATCTAAAGCATACATACCAGTCTTAGCACTTGCAGTTCCTATTACTTCTGCAAATGAGCTAGTTGCCGTTTCATCTACAGTTCCATTTGAACCATTCGTCATTGAATAAGTTCCATCAACAAACTTTAAGAATCTTGGGCTAGCTGAAACTTCACCATTAGTAAGAGTTACCTTACCACCTGGAGCCCCTAAACAAGCTATAGACCAGAAGTTTGCATTTGCAGTTGGCGTTGCGCTGGTTTGGTTAGCAATACCTATTTCACCTTTAATCAAAGTTGATTTAAGATTAGTATCCCCTGTATTGATAGCTTTTTCAATAAAGAATTGATCATCAATTAAAGAGACTTTGAAAGTTTCTGCAGTGATACCATCAGAATTTACTGTTACATTTGAATATGGCCCAGCGTAAGCATCCAACTCAATACTAAGTCCACTGGTTTGTCCAGTATTGGTATCAGTTCCGAGATTGTATCCTGAACCCTTATACAGTGCTTGTGATTTATAGAATAATGAGTTTGCTGCTACTGAAGTTACGGTATAACCATTTGCAGTAATTGAGCTTACATATCCAGTTGAAGTAACAGAGCCGGAGGAGTGTAATGCTTTTAATATTGGAGCACCCACTAGAGAAGTTAAAGTTCCACTATAAGCACTTACTGATAATCTTGCATTTGCTCCGGCAAAACTTCCAACTATTAAACCATTATTATAACCTACGAGGGAATCGGTAGAAGTTTGATCATAGAACACCCCAACTTTATCGCTTGGATTACTACCATTTCCTATAATTCTTGCCAAAGCAGAAGCTTGTCCATAACCAGTAGGTACATTTAATGAAGATAAAACATTATATAATGTATCCTCTTGAACTTCTACACCATCAGAATCTTTTACAGAAATTCTAAAAAAGAAATTTATATTAGCACCGGCTGTGCCAATACCAGCACCATCATCACCCATTGATCCTGCAGAAACTGAAACCGCAGGGCATGAACCTATTGTAACCAATGATGATGCAGTCGTAGCATTATCTGGGGCAACTCTAACATATCTAATTTGATTAGTGGTTTCAAGAATTTCAAGAGCAGCCTCTAATCCTTGACCAGGGATAGATTCATTAGGCTTTCCAAACGTATTAACTAAATTTTCTTGACTGGTTATTAGGGTTGGAGTATCCAAAGGACCTTTAGTAGCATAGCCAACAATACCAACTATTGATGAGTCGATATTAGCAGGATATGATGAATTATCCCGTTCAAGAAATACAACAGCAGGGCTAGTAGGAATTGCGGCCATTTAAATATCCTTTAATTACTAATTTGAATTAATCTTCTTTTATGCAAGTTTTGCGCTTGCACACTAATGTAAGCTTCCGAAACAGTAACTGCTTGTCTAGGAGCTAACCATATAAATTTTGGTCCATTTTCTGTATTTAAAAGAACACTTAATCCCTGTAATGAATAGTTTTTAATTACTTTAGTTACAGGATTATCCACCCGAGGATTTACCAAAACTTTTTTATTAGACATATATAATTCTCTATAACTATTTACTCTAGATATGGGCAAATTTAAATTAAATTTTTTAATTTAATTAGATTTACTTAAAATTTCTACTACTGATGGGTTGTTTTCTATCTCAACCTCATAATTAAACTCTTCTATTTTTCCTGTTGAAGTATACAAAAACTTTGGACTTGGAATATAAGTTTCAACATTAATTGTGATTTTTTTCCTTAGAACTCTATCTTCTAAATCACGGGCTTCTACTTCCGAAATATCAGATTCAGATTCTAAAAAAGCTTTTGTTATTTCGCTTTTACTAGTTTTTATCTCTAAGTCTGGATTAAATAAAAAGAATATATATTCCCTTATTTGATCCATATCTTGTTTATATTTTGTCCAAATATTAACTTCATAGCTAATATCAATGGGTCTTGGGGCAATACTTAATACTCTTATAGCTCTGTGTTTATCATCATCCCAATACTTGTCATGCACTAGCAAGCTGCTATATCGCCGTCTACCGTCGTTATTAGCGGTCCTAGATTCGCTAATTGTTATGACAGGCAGTGTCACGTTATCCCCAGTAGAAGTCTTTGCCACGGCCCTTTCTTGATTGCCATGAAAGCATTTAATTTTTATTGGATTATTATTTTTATCTACGTAATAGATATTACCAAAAATATTAATAAATTCTCTTAAAGTATCTTTGTATATCTTTTGAATAAACATACCTGTAGAATTATTAGTTTTTTCTATTATTTCCCTAATAACTTTAGAGCTAACTGGTATTTCTCCCATTTTAATAATTTAACTCCCCATCTACATCATCAGAAACTGGTGGGATTTCATTATGAACATCTTGAGAGTCTCTAAGAAGTTTGGCTGCACAGACTAAATGATAAATACCATAGGTTTCAAAACTATCTTCTTGCACTTCATATACTTCATATTTTAAGTTTTGAAATTGTGGTTTAATAATGTCACCAGGAATAACAGATCTATTTAATCTGCGTTCTATATAACTTTTATTAAATGTAAACTTTTGATTGTTTACCAACTCTAATCCAAACTGAGTTAAATTTTCTTCAACTGGTCTTGGATCGTAATGGCCATACACTTTTATTGGCTCGACTGAAATAGTTTTATTTCTTTCTTCACCATAAACATCATCAATTTCTTTATTTTGATAATACTTATAAATCATTAATGGTGACCCGGCTAATCTAAATTGCTCTTCATCTATTATGTTTAATAGATTTCTATCGCTAGCTTTATTAAATAATCTAAATGGATTATCGAAATCATCGGTATTTGGAATTTTTATATCAGAATTAAATTTTCCAAAATTACTCATATTAACCTATTGAGAACATAGGAGGTTCTTCAATATCAGTTCTCAATTCCTCCATTAATTCTTTTTTCTCGGCAGTAGATTCTTGACCTAGTATAGATCCATCCATTTGAGCACCACCACCAGGACCAGGAAGAACTTGATACTTACCTCTAACTTTACTTAGTATTCCTTTAGCACAAGCTAAAGCATATCTTTGAATCCAATTTCTATAAGCATGATGAATTGTATTAGAATTTAATGCTCTGTATTCAATTATAACTGGAGTAGGAGTTTCTGTTGGGCCTGGGTATAGTTGAATAGCATTACCATTTACTACATTCCAGCTACCATCATTTGATAAAACTCTTCTCATTATTTTTAAATACTGTTGTGTTAAAAAGAAATCACCTATTCCGCCACCTTGAAAGAATCTATTGGTATTAAAAAATGCTAAAGTTACATCAAATGCTAAAGATCCAGGGGTGTAGTTTAATCCAAGAATATCTTTTTTATAAGTTACATAGCTTAAATTATTAATCATAAACTGTGGTAACTCATAAACATTTATACCAGCAGAGGCATCAAATACTGCATATTGAATAGACCATTGAGGACAGTGATAGTCTAATTTAGAAATAGCTTCATCTATACAAGTTTTAACTTGAAATGGAGTTAATTCTACAGTTATAATTGGATGCCCTAATTGAGCTAAAACATAATCATTTATTGCTTGCTCAAATAAATTAAATTGAACTCCGTCAATTTCAAGATTTTTATTTAAATTATCTTGATTAATGTCCCCACTAGGGGAATAATTAGTTATTTTTAATCCACCATATTTACCATATGAGGACCCATAACTAGCAACATGTGGATTTACGTATGCCATACTTATAGATATTTAGGTATCCTACAAATAAAAAAAGCGGACCTTTTAGAGGTCCGCTTTAATTAATCTTAAAATTAAGATTAGCCAGTAATCAAGCTGTTTGAAGTTACTCTTAGCATATCTGGGTTCATGTAACTTGATCCCAAACCTACTAGACGGATAACACGATAGAATCTAGCTGAAGGCTGAATAGCAGCCTTGGCATATCTGGTCATGATACCCTTTCTTGGCTGGAACGTGCCAGGATCAGTTACCATTGGGAGTGGCATAAGTGGGATGTATGGGCAGTATACGAATCCTGCATCCATTGGGCTTCCACCATTGTAGCCGAGGATAATCTCGTCTTCTGGGAATAGAGGATCTACAATTAGATCATACTTACCAGCAAACTTACCCTTATACTCAATCTTTCCACCCATATTGCTTGGACCATCCTTATCAGCAATTCCGCCCTCTAGCTTGGCAGCAGACTCAAGGTATGAAGCAATTAGAGGTGAAGTGATAATTACAGTACCGGGTCCTCTTTGCGTAGTCTTGTAGATATCCTGTGAAGCAAAATTAAGGACAGCTAGCAAGTTAGCAAACTTGTGGCCTAGGTGCTGTGGAGCAAAGTTAGTTCCCATAAATTGTTGAGCAAGGTCAACTATGAAAACATTCTTATTAGTTAATGGATCAGAGGTTCTTAAAGCACCTCCAGCACTATTATTCCAATCAAATGCACCTAAAGCGTTTCCATTAGCAGCACCGCCTACGGTATCTGCAGTGCCATTTAGTGCTGGGGAAGTTCCGTATTCAACAAAGTTATTTGAATTTGAATTTGGATCTAGTGAACCATATTTCCAGCCACCCAAATCTGAGTTGGCTCCATAAGCAATCATACGGATATCCTCAATCAACTCGCGGTCGATTTCAAGTGAAAGCTCCTTCGTCAAAAGCTCCGTAAGCTCGCGCTCTAGATCTAGATTGTGGTAAGCCTTAAGATCCTGTGAAGCCTCAATCGTCCAGAGAGCACGCATCTTGCGGGTTCTGGCGACAACAGGTTGCTGTTGAATGTGGAACTGGATTTCAGGAATTCCCGTCCCATCGAGACGTTCACCGGCTGATACGGTCCAACCAAGAGTAGTTCCAGTAGTTGGCCAAGTAGCCATTTGACCACCATAAGTAGTGGAGGGTGATCCATACTGGGGTGCCAAAACGTTTGATAGTGAGAAACCATTCGTGCCCGTGGCAGTATTGTAGCTTAATCCAGTTGCAGCACCTCCTCCTGGGAGTTGCCATCCGGCAGCATTTGAGTTTGCCGCAGCCGTCGTGATGCTTCCAATACCGCTAGTTACAGCGCCACGATAAGTCAGATTAAACTTGGAGTAAAGCTCTTGCTTATTACCTCCATAGAATCTGCTGTTGCCAAGATAGAATATTTGGCTTACAGGAGCATCCATTGGTTGCGTAGCTCCAATATAATTAAATACTAGATTGGGATATACGCGACGAACAAGTGGGAATGCGAACTTTTGGAAAGTTCCAATATTACCAACTTGCGTTGAACCAGTTGAAAGAGTTTCCTCATTGATTCGGTTGCTTTCAGCTAAGACCGCCTTAGCCTGATTCTCAAGCAACTGAGCCGTAACCCGAGCGGTATATTCGCTTTTGATACCGTCAAGGGCCTTTGACCACTTCTGAACTAATTCAGGTGATCCTCCAATTTTTGAAACGTCCATAATATATTTCTCCTTAAAATTATGACATCAATTTCATGACCTCATCGGTCAAAAACTTATTACCATTCGTCTCAGGCTTGACGCTATCCTTGCGTTCCTCTAACCTCTTCCCTTGACGTTGGAAATTTTCCTTAGAAACGACTTCAGCAGTTTCAGAAAGCTTCATAGATTGAATAGCTTTTGACTCTGCTAAATTTTGTTTAGTTAATTTAAGTGACTCTTCTAGTTTTTCTGATTTATCAGAAACAACTTTAAGCAATCTCTTAAGGTCTATATTTTCTTTTAGAGAATTATTTAATTCTCCAGCTAAGACTTCTATCTTCTTTTCCAGATTATTTTGTTCTAAAGACATTAAATTAACAGCAGTTATCTCATCATCTGGAGATAGCTCTGCAACAAATAAAGCCTTAGCAGTCTCGTATAGTTGAGCATTACGATAAGTCTCGTTTTCTAACTCAAGCTCACGAAGAGCATGTTCTTTGAGACGTTCAATTTGACCTCTTAAATAGGCTTTAACTTTAATAGTTAAATCCTCCGTTTTAGCATTAACCTCTTCTTGAATCTTGGTATGAACTAAAGTAGCAATTTTTTCAATTACATCTTCAGTTAAACCCTCAGGTAGTAGGTTCGCTATTTGTTCTAATGAATTTTTCTTCATACAACTATCTATCCTTTTAATTAAAAATTTAACAAAAATATATTATTTTTGTTATTTTGGGTAAGCCCCACCCTTAATATTCTTTATTAAAGACTTGGTAGTCTTCTTTACTCTTTTAGCTCCTTGGGGATCTCCCTCGGATCTGAGTTTCTGTGTTTGTTTTCTTTTATCACCAACCATGGCTCTGGCTTCAGCGTCAGTCTTAGTCACCTCATCTTTTCTACCAAGCTTATCATTGATCTTATTCTCAAGAAGCTTAAGAAATAATCTCTCACCAACTACGTTACGAATAGTTGATTCAATAATTTTCTTATCCTTGTTATACTGTTTGGACTCGGTTAAAGATGGGTAAGCTCCACGAGTTGAGGGGTCAGCCACAATATCAAAAGTAAGAAGTTTAAAGTCTTCATTTACAGTTTTAGCGCCACTCTTACTCTCACTTAGAGTTCCCATACCACGACTGGAGATACCGATCTTTACTCCACCTTGAATTAACCCCTCTACGACTTTGCCAGCAGGGGTTGGAAGAATTTCAGCCTCGCCAATAACCTCTTTACCTTCCATCCATAGATTAGTAATTAAGTGAGAAGCATTAGATAACTTCACCATATCGTAAGTGGGGTGATCTAACTCACCAACAAGACGGCGTTCTTTAATTGCTTCGTTTAATGATTTAATTGATCCCTCAAGAACTTTTTGTGGATAAATTCTATTGTTGTTATTAGCTTCGTCGGCTCTTTGAAATATGCCACGAACCTTTAGAGGACCAGATTTACCCTCATTAATAACTCTCATGTTCTGGAGAATAAATACATCTTGTAATTGTTGCATGATTATTTCTTCTTATCGCTCCAAGGTTTCTTGTCTTTATTTTTTTTATCAGAAGATCCACTATGACGAACCATGGTTCTTATAGAATATTTTTTGACATCACTAAATTTTGATGGTATATTACCCGGTGAGAATCCTTTGGCGGATCTACCGTTAACAATTTGTTCATCGTCTTTACCCCATTTTTGTTTAGTTATAACATAAAGACGATCTGATTCTTTAGTTGAGAAAATTTGCCCCATGTAACCTTTTTTAAGGGCATCGGTAATAGATCCGTAAACTCTTACTTTTGATTTTGAGGGCTGGGTGTGAGATCTTTTACCTCTATCATTAATAGCTTGCCTACCCTCTTTAGATCCTTTAGCCTTCTCAAATCTAGTTTCATTTAGTAAAGTTAAAAAATCTTTCATTTATCTATACCGTATTTACTTTTTATTTTCTTTACGCAGCGTTCAAACTTATCATTCTTCTTAGGTCCAACAGACGAATGGCAAATAGCCCAAGGATTAGCTTTACTTTTAGACTTCTTACTAGCTGTGTTAACCCCAATATTACCTACAGTGGTAGCCCCGGAAGAAATTTCCTCAACTAATTGCCTAGCCTCAACTAACAAACTAGAAAGTTTATTTACTAAATTTTCTAATTTTTGTTCTTTTGATTCTCTTATAATTGGGCTTGGGCTTTCTTTAATTAAAACTTTTTTATTTTCTCCGGTAACCAAAGAAACAAAATCTTCATTTACTTTAATGTTACTAATATCAGGAACATTAGATGATTGAATAGTTGATTCTTTTAAAGCAGGTTTTAATGATTTAACAGGGTCCTTTGCCATGTCTTTTAAGATATCCATGGCAAAGTCACCAACTGAAATATTAGGAAATTCTTGGTTACTCATGTAATTAAACTAATTACTGCTTAACTTCCTCACTTCTTTTTTCCAGCCATTAAAGCTTTCATCTTCTTAGCTTGGCCTTTAGAATCCTTCATCTTAGCTCCGGTTCCACAGGATTCCTCATCTAAATCTTCACCGACTTCCTCTTCATCCTGGTCGTCACTATCAATGTCTTCCTCGATGGACTCTAACTCCTCGTCGGTGATATCGTTCATCTCATTGATAATACCAAGCATCATCTCAATGTGCTCGGTTAACTTCTCATCGGAAATGTCATTTTCCAAGGTTGACTCACAAAGAGGGCAAGTATGAGTTTCCTCAGTTACAACCTCCTCCTGGGAATCATCGTCATCTGACTGAACTTCTGACCCAACGTCTTCTTGAACCTGAGTATCTTCCTTTAAAGAAACTCCTGACTTACCCCAGAATGACTGGGATATTAGCTGATCAACTTCCTCTTTGAGGACTTCTTTTTTCATAATTTAATCCTTTGAAAAACAATATGTCTGTATATTATCTATATATATGCCCTGCAAGTAAATTAAATAAAATTTATTAATTATTAATGAATACAAAACTAATTCCCGGATTATTAGCTGTATCCCCACAACTTAAATTATCTCCTTGTCTTGTTAATGCTTTATCTTGGACAAAAACATTAGGAGAGCCCCTACTTGCTGTAGCTATGTGAACTGGATTAGGGGGCGGGCAGAATGGTGGGACAATATGAGGATCATAAGTATCCCCAACTAAAACAACTAAATTATTAGCAGCAAAAACGTTTGATTGAGTTGGATTAGAGCATCTAACTGGTAAATGGCAATGTCCTGTGGATGGTGTGATTGAATTAATAATAAGGGGCATTTTCTCTATCTTGTTCCTTTATATATATTATATCATTTTCTACTGGATCTACCAATATACCTGTTTCAGTAATATTAGGACTAGATAATACATCTCTAATTGGTATATCTTTAAATCCATTTGCTAAATCATTAGTAAACTGGGATTGATTTGATAATATAAACTTTCCAATTTGATTAGAATTAAGTCTTCTATAAACATCCCACCAAGTTAATTCTTCTGGGTTATATAAAGTTTTTAATTTATCTATTAAATTTATTATCACTGATTCTGCCGACCCAGTTCTAGTTGATGAGGGTGGTTGAATATTTGAATATGAATTGGAATAGTAATAAGATTTTGAAAACAAATTAGAACTTGGATTATACTCATAAATTATACCTTGTGGATCTATATCATTATACTTTTCATATAATCCATAATAATAAGTTCCAAGTTCATCATAAATTAATTTTTCATCTAGTGGTGGGGTTAATATGTCTTTTCTGCTTACATCAATATTAGGGACCATTTTTAATAATCTAACAATATTTGAAGAATTATAATTAATTAATTCAGAGTAAGCATGATAGGGATTATGGGAAGATCCTAGTCCTGGAGTTATTATTAATCCAAAAGGAATATTTCTTGTTAATATAGATTGATCATCTGTTCTATTTATTTGATAGTTCTTAAAATTAACATCATATTGTTTATACTCTATAGAACTAGTATCTCTTAAATAATGAATAATTGGATCATCATAATTTATATTTAATTTAGAAGTATTTAAACTATAGTTTCTAGCATGTAGGATTGCTTCATCCTTGGATAGCAATCTAAATGTTGCTGTAGTTAAATTTACAAGAGAATTATTAGTTGTATTATCTTCTAAAGTATCTAAGTCTAATGCAAAATACATAACACTTACATCTGCTGAAGGGTTATAATCAGTAGATAATTCATGCCCTGATAAATTTGAGGATACTGTTAAAGTGGCAGCATTATCAAAATTTAATATTCTTAATACATTATCTCTTAATACAGGTGGTATAAAAAATGATGCTGAAGAATCATTTTGGCTAATAACAGGGGACTCAGTTCCAGAAAAATCTATAGCTGAAATATAATATCCTGCACCATCCCCAAGATCCAATACGTCAAAAGTGGTGCTTAAAGTTAAATCACCATCTAAAGACATAGTTGGGACTCCATGATCAGTTAAAGGTAGCGTTGAATACTCTCCAGATAAATCTACAGTTTGTAGTTTAACATTAATATCAGTGTTTAGTCTTCTTTGTCTTTTTATTTGATTCTTTTCATACTGATTCATATATGAGGAATAATCAGATGAAGATGCACCATTTGATATTAAACCTAATGCAGCCCTGGTAACTTCGTCATAATCACTATTTTGAGAATACCTAATAGGATTATCCTCGGCTTGTCTTAGCTCTAAAGATAAATAATAGTTAGAATCAAATTCTGATATCCTGCCAGACAATAAAAGTGATTGAATAATATTTAAAAAATTACTGAGTGGGACAGCTTGTCCACCAAAATCATTTATGTTATTAAAAGCTTTTAACAAATCTGTATTTAAACTAATAGCAATTTTATCTTGAGTTAGATTTGATATTGCAACATCACTCCAAGGCAAAGGAGAATTATCTTGTCTATCTATAAAATGTTTTACTTCTTTTGTTATTACAGTATTAAATACATTTAAATATTGATCATTTTGAACTAATTCAACTTTAGTGTTTACTGGGTAAGTAAAGAAGTTATATATTCTATCATACAAACCCTGTTCTCTGTAAGTTGTTGGACCTTCATCAACTGAGTTATCAACTATAGTGTCATCTATTAATACTATTTCTTCCACTTGTTTAGTTGGTATATTACTTATTAAATTACTTATAAGAGAGTCAGTAGTTACTATAACAGAATTTGAAATAAATCTTTGATTATTCCCAGACATCCTTAATTGTTCAGGGTTAAATCTACCGCCACCGCCTCCACCACCTCCTGGGGGAATTTCAGTTCCAGGAAATACATTTGATAATCCAGTTTGTTCACTTACTGGAGTATTATTTTCTTCCGTCACTGGATTGCCTACGGGCGTAGTCCCCCCGGTGCTTTGTCCATAGCATTCATTAGATTCATATGATGGGCATTGATCTGCGCAGTTTTGCCTACTAGTATAAACGCACCCTGCTTGACTGCTCCAAGTTGGATCACTTAATACCCAAGTTCCATTATTATTTACACACTCAATACATCCATGCAAATAAATATTACCATTTTGACCTTCAGGACAAGAAACAACTTTTTGAGCACATGCAAATCTTTGTTCTACACCAGTACCACCTGTTGGAGTGACTGGATCACAAAGTTCTGGATCTTCTTGAACAACATAAGGGCATGTATTATCGCAGTCTCGTTTAAATTGAAAGCATCCATCTCCCGGACGACTAATACTTAAATTACAATCTTGAACACATTCCTGGATAAATCCATAACGAGTTCCATTTTGACAAAATAAGTCTGTTGTATTACATCTCCACCCATCTTCAATTACAGCAGTGGCTATACCGCCACCTGTTGTAGGACCCCTTGGCGTTCTAACACAATCCTCGTATTGAGATGTTAGACATACTTCCTGACAATCATCTATTTTTTGATAAATACAATCAGGATCTGATGGCATTATTCTACAGGGTTCACATCTTCTTATTATTTCTTTTATTGGTAATCCAGTAGTTGGATCAATTTCTGATACACCTGGAATAGGTGCGGTCCCATAAGGACATAATATCTTTTCTTCTACACACTTAAATCCATCTTGAACTTGGGGTATTGGGCATGGATAATCTATATTCAGACAGTGGATTTGACAAAGTTCTTTTCTATGATAAATACACTCAGGTGGCCAAGATCCTGCCAAAGTAGTATTACATTCAATACATCTAAATACACGACTTGAAATTACGTCTAAGTTTGGTGGGGGGCAAGTTATAGTTCCTCTAAATCTACATGCCCATCTCCTCTCTGACCCAGGACCCCTAGGATCATCTGGTGCTGGTGGAAATGGTGGCCTTGGTATTTTTTTTGGAGGTGGAATATAGATTGGAGGAACTGTATTTACAGTGCCCCCGGTAACAGGTCTTCGACCAGGGAGAAACTCTCCACAATTAAACCTATTACTAATTCTAGGCATACTAAGCTAGTGTTAAAGTTGGATTATCGGCGTTAAGATTTAAATTTAATCCATTATAATTTACTGGATACCCAGTTATTTTAAATGTCACTGAAGGATAAATAGCAATTCCTGCGCTACCTTCGCCATTAAATACAGTTTGATTATAATCCCCTCTTCCACCAGCATTAGTTATTCCATCAGTCATAACTAAGAACCCGGCATAATTACTACCATTTCTTCTTGAGTTTGGTAAATTAATTGAAGTAGAATTATTTATATTCTCTATGATTTCTTCTTTTCCATTTCCGAAATTATAATCACTGGCAACCCAAGCTACGTAAATGGTAAAATAGTTATATGATTTTTCTACCCAAACTGAATTAGTTCCTGCCGTAGTTATGGATCTTTCCGCTTGCGCCCTGCATCCTAGGGGAGCACAATTCCATAGCTGGACATCAACATGGTAGTCGTTCATCCAAGGAATAGATCCTCTATTAAAGTATATTTTCTTTTTAACAAAGAACACACAAGTGTGTCCGGTTTTACCAGTTATATTGTCAGTTCCTAGTCTCTCTAATCTAGTTGTTAATTCCTTATTTTGATAAGGAGCAAACTCTACTGCAGTATTAGCATAAGTAGGTCTCACATTTCCATATCCTCCAGATTGATAAACATTCATGTAATCATTTGGAAATGATCCTTGCTCACTTAAATTGTTAGCTACAACCCAAGCACCAATATCCCAATCTGGGAAATCTGGGATTTCAATTCCTAATGGTAATCCAAATCTTGATATTACTTCAGACTTTAATCTTTCTTTTGTTAAATTTCCTTGAGTGAGTCTAAGTTCAATATATCTTGCTAATGTTCCCTCTACACCAAAGTTATATCCACCTTTTACGTATCCCGCTCCAACAACTCTAGGCGTAGTTTGAACAGTAACTGTATTTTGAATAGAATTTAATCTAGCTTGAATGGCTTGATAACTTCTCTTTACTTCAAAGTCTAATTCAGCTTGAGTAACAACTGGATTGGCTAAAGAGGGCGCAGGGATAGCAGCAGCCAACCCAGCCCTCTCATTATAAGTAAGTTCAGTAGTTCTAAAGAAAGGTCTTATATCAATAATATCATTGTTTGAAATTACAGACAAACTTTGATTATTTTCATTAACAGCAGCACCAGCCTTAACTACAATATAAGCTAACGGTAATACTGTTTGTCCTACTAATGCAAAATGATTATCCCTTAAATTAATATCTAACATTGGAGCTATGTTCATTAAATCATCTGGTGCTGGGAATGATCCATGAACGTTAGATAACGAGAATCCATTATTAACTGATAAAGAATCTCCAACAAATGCAAGCATTTTTGAAGTTCCGACTTGATCTATTAAATCAACTTGCTTAATTGCAGATCTAATATCATTAGAAGTTTTTCTAAAGTCTACACCTAACCCAGCACCATAAACTATACCAAGCTCTGGTTTAGTTATTGTAGTTGGTTGAGAGAACTCAGTGAACTTTGCTATAGTTGTTGAGCTAGCATCAACTGGTTTTGAATAAATAAATAATAAATCTATTCTTTGATTAGCTCCTGATATTAATTGCTTAACACCGTTTTCGTCAATATAGAAAAAATCTTCAGCATTAAATGGAGGTATTTCTAAAGAAGTTTCTTCTGATAAATCTACGACAGCAGTTCTAGCAACACCTCTCCATCGTTTTATAAATGCTGTCTCAGCATTGCCTAATGAGGCAAAACCAGTAAGAGCATCACCATCTTCATATTGTTTTATAATATATTCAGTTACTTCAGTATCTCCAGGAAAAAGAACTCCTTGAGCTACAGGTAATGGAGAAACACCAGTTGGAAAAGTTGTACCAAAACCTAGATTATATATTTCAGATAAATATTGGCTGGCTCTTCCTGGGCTGTATGCTGGCCAAGCTAAAACTCTCTCTGATAATCCATTCAAATCTAAGTTCGATAACTGATTTTTAAATTTTTCAAGAACTACATCTAAATAAGCTCCATTACTTCCTTCTGCTGCCCAAGTATTGTATTCATTTATATTTTGACCTAATAAATTTCTTATTTTTTGTAAAGGTGTTATGCTATAGGCATCATTTATTCTTGCAATAAATCTTCCTGGTTTTACTTTTACAACATTATCAGTTCCTGTTGAATAAGGTTTTAATTCAGAAAAACCTGATCTATCTATTTCATCAATTTTTAAACCATTAGTAATTTGATCTTTTAGCCAAAGATCATTTTCCTGTAATTGTTTTAAAGGTATATTTTCAACTTCAAAATATATTGGGTCATTAGCTTTAAAATATCTTATAGGGTCAGTAAATCTATAATTACTGTCTTTATATTTAATTGTTACCATTAGTTATCTCTCTCTATATCAAAAACATTTAATGATTTTATACCATTACCAAAAACTTTTACAGAATTTTTAGCAGAGTCTCCTAATTTAGTATCATTATAAGGGAAATAAATTGAAACTAATTTAGGTAACCCAGATTTACCTACAGAACAATGTTTAGCATTAGCAAAAGTTTCTGCAGCAGATTCATCTAAGTAAGCTCTTACTCTAGAAGGATTATCTATCATAGCAGAACAATAATAATATCCAGAGGGAACTATTGAATTAGATGAATTTCTTTGTAATAACATAGGGTATAAGGAACTTACTGTCCCTAAACCAACTAAGTTGCTAGAAGGTTGATATCCTTGAGAATATATTTGATTAATTGCTCCAAAAGTATCTGAATTGGTATCTGTTAAAACATTAACTACTGGATTAACAGAGAAATATAATCTAAATACTCCGAAGTTTTCGGCTGATCCTGATTTACCGAATGGATTAGAATAAGTTCTACCAAAGTAATCTAATATTGATATTGAACTTGTATCTGGTGTCGTTGCAGGTAAGCCGGAAGCTACAATTAATGAGTTAGTTCCACTACCCCAGTTACCACTAGGTCCAATATATCCTGAGTTTGCAGGAAATAATCCACTGACAGATAATAAGGATGCTTTTATTTGAGAATTATCTGCAATATTCCATATATATAATCTACTGCAATATTTGTTTTCCCCTTGAGCACTTGTGTCATAAAAAACTGATGAAGGGTTCCACCAACCACAAGGAAAATTAACATTTAATAAATTAACCAAGCTATTATTAACTGCTCTTACACACATACCGCCATTCGTAACTGCAGAAAATTCTAAAGGAACTTTATTAACTGGATTAAACAGCATATATCTTGGTTGGGATGTAGTTCCATTTGCAAAGTTTTCATAAGGTAATCTACTACCATCTGCACCAGTGATATCATCTTTACCTTCATCATATGTATAATCATATGAATCATTTGGATTTGGGTAGAACTGAATAAATCCACCGCTAACATATTGTTCAATTCCAAGGTAGGGGCTTTCAATTCTATAATCAACTCCGCTTGAATATGCACTAGCACCTAAATTTGTCCTATTCCAATTTAATCTATAAGATCCTAAATCTCTTATATTTAAAGTTGATAATTTATTAACAACAATACAAGACCTAGTGCTGTGTAATTCTACTGTGGTATGATTTGCAGGATCAATTAATGAAAATGAACTTACGTCAATTGCGCCATTAGTTCTATCTCTATGTGGTCCAATATTAATTACAGAATTATCTTCACCTAATATATCAACACCAAATTGTGCTATTGCGGTTGGGCCGTTAATTTCAACTACTGAGTTTGCTCCAGCGTAGACTGCCGCTAATTTCTTCTGAAGATCATAACTTACTGGACCTACAATTTTTGTTGCATATTCTTTTGAACCTTTTAAAACTGCTATAGACCCATTTGTAACAGCTAATTCAGATCCTCTACAAGCTTGCCCATCTATGACTTGACCATCCGATCTCTCAAATTTTGGATGAACTAAAATAGCTTCTGAATTATTTTTTAAGCTAACTGAAGGTAATATTCCATTTTTTGTCACTCCACCTATTGTTTGATAAACACCAAGAGGATTTTTAAAACTCATTCTACCATATTTTACATCCATGGCAGAACATTCATAAGGTAATATTTTAGAATTTAAAAGATTTAAATGTTGTCCATTACCAGAGAATAAAAATTGAACTATTGCTTCAGTTGCATTACTTGGTTTAAATCTATTTCTGTTATATTTCATAACAGAATTAATTAATTCAATTCCACTTTTTTGATTCAAACCAACAAGAAGTTTGTCAACTTCTAGGATGGATGATTCACATACAATTCCATATAAATTTTCAGTAGTTAGTAATCTTCCATCAAAAGTAAATTCTGAATTCTTAAGTTTAAGACCACAACCAACGTTATTTTCAATTGATATATTTATAGCATTAAATCTAGAATCACCACCAGTCCCTGCGACTTCTGGGAACCCACCTTTAAATGTCGAATTATTTAATATAATTCCGTTTGGATTTTTACTAAATTCATAAATATAATAAGTATGAGGTAGAGATGATCCAGCTATATTGAGAGATTCTCCAAAAGGTATTTTTGGAACATTTGCAAACTCCATCGCAGAAGTAGAACTTACATTTATAACTGAATTATTTGCAATAAGTCCAGCAGCATCATCATCTAATAAATAGTCTTGAATAGTATCAAAAGAAATATCTTTTATTCTGGTAGTATAATCAGAAGTAATTCTTTTGTTTGATGGGGTAAATCCATAATTTCTTGTCCCTACACATCCACGAAGTAACGTGACATTTGAATTATTAAATAAGAATCCAGACTTTCTAAATCTAGTAGATACAATACTTTCTAAATATATATTTGGACAATTACTTATTTCTACTCCATATTGATTGTCGGTTCTATAAATTGCTGATCCATCAACAAAGAAATTTCTTATATAAATTGGACCATCACAATTTACAACAATTATTTTAGATAATTTATTACCATAAAATAATCCGTTAGCTACTGCTTTTAAATCACCAGTATCTAAATTATACCATGTTTGTGCATAATATTTATATTCATTATTATTAAATGGATCTAATGTGCTAACATCTTTAATTCCTACTTCATCAAAACTATTATTTTTATATTCATAAGCTCTAAAATTTAAAGTAGCTGAAGATCCTACAGTAAAAGGATTTGGAGATGTATCATCACCTATAAATAAAGTAGATTTATTTAAAGAGAATGAAGTATTATTTTTTATTATACCATTTAGTCTTGAATTTAAACCACCAACTCCAGATAATCTAGAATCATAAATTGAACTAAATACAGGAGTTTTTATAGCAACTGCTGATGAATCCGTAAAATGTTTTAAAGGTGCAAATTGTAATAATTCAGCAGCTTGTAATTCGACATTGTATGATATACTTGATGTATATTTTTGTAAATTTAAATTTAAAGTAGTTCCAGTATCAAATATTGATGAAGTATATCCAATATTTATATATTCTGTAGTTATTGGTAAAGTTTTAGCAAAATTTCTATTAATAATTTCTAATGAACCTCTTGGTCCAAACTTATGATTGGTTAATCTAAGTTCACCTAATTCCCCGAAGTTGGCAACTTCCATTATAATTGGGTAATTAATTATTTGAGGTAATGCAGCTACAGCAGCACTAACAGTCTTAAATATATTACTGTTACAAGCAGAATCTGGAGCATCAGCGGAAACTACTAATGCTACACCTGGAATTGAAGACGTTGGATATCCTAACTGTTCCCATAAATAGAACGTTCTTTCTTCCAAATCATGGATGGGCATATTGTCTTGTTCCCAATTATAGAAAGTATCTGATCCATATTTGGTAACATTCTCAGTCCAACAATGATATAAAGTTACATCACCACTAGTTGTGTAAAGATCTGCTTTTGAAAATGCCATTTTAGAAACTAATGCTCCATCTAAAAATTAATGCAAAATCAGAAGTTTTTCTGATTTCAGTAAAATATCTATAAGCTGCTAATATTGGTGCAGCCGGATTATTATTTTTTATGTTCTTTATAAATAATCCAATTTCACTTAAGTATACTGCTACATTATTTCTGTTTAAATCATTACAAGCATTTTGATCTATTACTATAGTATATCTTACTGTAGTATTATCAATTCTAGTAATGTTGTGTGCAGGTATCATTCCATACCATACTGGCGTATTTACAACAGAATTATTTTTTATTTGATACCCTGATGCAACTAGTATATTAGAATTATTATTTGCTCCAACATATTCGCTAAGGCTTGTTAGAGGTCCACTAAGTTGATATGTTGTGCTAGACTCTAAGTTTGCTCCACCAGATAGTCCCAGTTGAAATCTATCAATTTGATAATCTAAAACAGACCCAGATCCTGATAGAGCAAAAAGGTGAGTTAAACCTACACCCATTCCAGATACGATTATATTATGATCATCAAAAACAATCTCCTCTTCTCCGTTTGGAAAAAGTTTTGAAATTGTTAAGTGACCTTTAATATCCAATTCTTCTATAGCATTTAAAATCATGATTTAAGCAAATTTAATAGACCAATTAAAAATTATAGCACCAAAAGAAAGACCGCCCCAAGCAGTACTCAAATTAGTATTTTTTGTAAATTGCAATAAAAATCCAGAGTATGTTAAATAATCATTTAAATATAAAAGATCTTTATTAAACGTATGTTTAGCAAATAATTTATATTTTCTTTGATTATTTAGGGCATCAAATGAATATGGTGGGTATTTTCCTTCTTTTAATAGTTGTTTTAAGTCTAAGCACCAAAGTCCAAAATGATAGATACCCCCGAATAAAAGTAAACTACCAGCATCGCCGGAGGGTAAATACCATATTAAATCTACTTGTTTTGGAAATTGTGCGGTATTAGCTGGTCTTATTACTCCTTTAGAAAAAGCATTAACAAATTTATTATTATTAAAGTCTGAATATAAATCACTATGGTCTGATGCTACCCCAGGAGCAAAAGTTAAAAATCCAGAACTATCTAATATTTGTTGTTCATTATAAGTGCTTGAGAGAGTCCCAGAATAAATTATGCTTCCGGCAGGATTACTTGCCGAAGAAACTACCCAAAAATCTGTCCCTCCCGAAGCTGGGAAACAACCTATCAAGTGGGCATTGGTTTTTATATTATCATTTGTGCTTCTGGCAAACGCATTCAAACATTGACCAGCATCTACTACCCCCAAGCTATAATTAGGGACTGTAGACGCCTTTTCTAGCCTCGTATCGGTGGGTAATGGTGAAGCGGGAAACATCTTATATATTGAATCTAATGCCACAGCAGTGGCTGAAGAATGATAACTAGATACAGTTAGATTTTCATAAGATACTACCTTAATCTTACCATCTGCCGATGGGCTTAGTATTTCGTGAGCATGAAACTTAAATCCATTTGCATCTTTACCATAACTTATAGCTTGAAAAGTATAATTTGAAGTATCTAATATTGCAGACGCGGAGGGTATACCAGACAAACTTCTGTTTGCAGTCATTATATCGGCTAAAAGTTCTCTGGCTGTATCTGTTAACATATTAATTTATAATACTTAGTAAAGAGTGAAGTCCTGTAGCATATTTAGATACTGAGGTATTCCAATCAGGATTATCAACATAGTTTAATCTGCTTCCACCACTAGTCTCATAGATTCCAGAAGTTTGAGTAGCTATTCTACTTGCATATCCAAAGTTGTTATAAACTCCAGCTAATTCATTAAAATACTTTATTATAGTAAGAACTTGTTCCCGAGTTAAATCAATTCTAAACTCTGGGCAATAAATATCACCTATTGGTTTTTTGTTTCTTATTCCACCTACCAATGGTTTAGACCAAGCATTTAATGTTGTATCAAGCATATTAAAATCATAGAATAAAGTAAAATTATCTTTAGTTGATGGTAATGTGAAGACCTCAACCACGTATTTTTGATTTAATCTATGAACTTTGCTAGAGACATTTTTATAATACTGATTAGGAACTATCAATTGAGTTTCAGGGTCTTCACACAATGCCCTATTTCTAGTATTAAAATTTATTTCTATAGTTTGAAATTCATCATCACTAAAAGAATTTAAAAGTTGGTTAGATCTATTTGGATCAGACTTATCAATATACTTTGCACACTTTAATACTGGGCCTCTTCTTCCTGGAACAAAAGTAGATAAATTTGCAAATTTAGTAACTAGGTCTAAAATAGTTATTGCAGATGCAGAATGCTGAACCCATTTACCATCCTTGGAGTAACTCCAAATATTACCATCTTCCTCTTGAGTATGAATCCATACTCCTACAGCACCATCACCCAATAAGTCCCCATCAGTATTACTAATTAAAGTTTTAAAAGTTAATTTAAAGTTATGTTCTGGTGTTAAGAAATTTGTAGAGGTATCATAAAGTTCTGATCCTAAGCAGGTATACCTACTCAAATCAAATCTAATTCTACCGAATCCATTTTTAGAAGTTTGCTTTATTAGTGTATTATTATAAAGTAATGGATTTATTTTTCTTGGGTCTTTTTGATTCTTATCTAATCTATAGATTGTAAATGAATTATTTTGCCCTGAGCTTACACTTTGGCAAAGCTCTATATGATCCAATATTCCTGAATTTCTATATTCAAATCCTTCAATAGTTATAGATGACAAACTACTAGCAATAAATGTTCCAGAATAGCTAACACCAGAACTTGAAAACACCCCAGTTCCATTATAAAATACTGGAACATAATCAAGTGATGAGACAATTAGATCAGTTCTAACTTTAGTTAGACTTCCATTTTCATTTAATTTAGAATTTTTAAATATTGAACCAAAGGTATGCCCGAAAATAGTTGGACCATCTAAATACAATACATTTGGGATAAGTCTTCCTGGCACCGTCCCGCTAGAGAAATTTTTTCTGTAGTCTGAATAGAACTTATGGAAGTCTCTTCCAAACTCAAAATTAGTATAATCTTCAAAAGAATTAGGAAAGTTACCACTTAATTCTGTTGAACTATTAGCATAACTTTGTATTACATTTTTCCAATAACTATTTTCATATAAATAATTTGGGTTATTATAATAATAAGTTGAAGCATCATATAATTTTTTCTTTTCTTTTATATAATGCATAACAGCTATTAAGGGATGTAATTGATTTAAATCATGATAATAGTCTGGTCTTGATCCTTGCTGCGGATACTTACCGTTTGATTCTACCCGCCTCCACCCTCGGCATGGGAATGTATTGCTTACCCAAAGACCAGAGTAATAATTTTTAGATGTTAAATTTTCACAACGATCATAGATGGCTGGTATATTTTTGTAATCAGGTATTGGTACGTATTGTTGTGAAGATGGTATCAATCCTAAAGGCAAGAACCCAAGAGAAGATGGTAATGATATTTCGACAGTAGAAACATCCATAGTTACTGGCATATTGAATCCAGTTCTATCGTAGAATCCATCCTTAGGTAATGTAAATTTAAAGCTTCTTCTTCTATGGTTTCTTCTTGGTAAGTATGCTAAAGTTCCACTTGCAGCTAATAAAGGATCTATTATTGAGTCTGCTTGCCATCTTTTAAATGGTGGCTTCCCAGTCGCAATACCTCTCTTGTAGGTATCCATTAATAATCCAGATCCAACAAATCCAGCTACAGATGTTCCACTAGAATAATTTACTTGTGTAAATTCAAGTTTGTCTGCACCAACATAAGGCAAAATAATATTTACAAACTCATCTGTATCGGCTGAACTTAGATCTGCAGTTATATTTGGTATTGAGTGGGCTGGTGAGAACTCTTTAATGATATCAGCAACTATACCAAATGCTTCTCTTGAATCAGTCTCTAATGAATTTTTAGTAAAATCAAATTCATTAGAGTGAAAAACAACATTGAAGTGAGATGATTTACTATTCCAAAGAGGAAAATATTCTACTTTTCTATTAGAGATGTCTTTAATAATATCCGACCAGTTTGGTGGGTATTGGGCAGCGGAAGTGAATAGTAAAAACCTATTATCAGATCTTATGTCATCCTGAGCTAGAACACTGTTGTCACGTATAAAATCAGATACTTTAAATGCAAAACTATTTGGAACTCCAAAACAAACTAACTTATCTGCTATGGTAGTTATTAAATCATTTGTTAGAATTGTATTAGCATAGTATGGATATTCTTCAAATGGAGGGACTGGGAACTTTCTTCCTCTGTAATTAAATACGAAAGAAGATGTCCCTATTGGGAATTTACTAAAGCTAGCTACAAAACTTTCAGTGTCATAATATTCAGGATTATTAGCTACTATAAAGTTTGAAGGGTATTCCTTAGCTAGCTCATACATTATTTGATCTACTACCAGCTTAACATTTTCATCTATGCTACTAAAGTTGTAGGATGATACTTGAAGTTTTAATGCTAAGTCTCTTGTCCATGTATCAAAACTTGATAACATAGTGGACTCAGTTGCTAAAGAATAGTATATTAAGAATGGAACATATGATTCCCAAAGCTCTGATATTCTGGAGCTTACATCGAACTGACCATTAGGGAATACGGAATTTATAGCGTATTGAATAGACTTTTTGGTTCCTATTCTTTTGTAAACATCGACAGCGTTTACAATTTGAAGTCTCCACCGATCAGGGTCCGATCCAAATAATTTCCAACCTATAAGGTCTGCTAAATATGGTAAATACTCAGATGGACATTTATTTATATCATCTAGTATTTTTAATTTTTCTACATTACTATCATAATCAGCAAATCCAAAAGAAAAGGCTTTCATTAACCTAGTAAAAGGGCCATGCTTAACTTTTTGAGTTATCCTGATATTGCTATCTAAATAATCTTGAATTGCTGTTTGAACTCTGATATCACCTCTGTCAGAATAAAGTGGTGAGTATACAATATCAATTAAAGTTTTAAGGGCATCTAGTTTTGCTGTTGAACTAGTAAACGGATCAACGGTTGTTAAATCAGGCTCAAAAGCTTTTGGTATAAATCCTTTTGATTGCCAAGTAGTGGATGTAGTATAATTCCTCCATATATATTCAGTGACACCTTTCATGGCATCAACTAAATGAATTGGCTGTCCTGCGTATAGTTTTCCAACTATTAAATCATGCACATATGCAGAAGAATTATAACAAGGTCTGTAAGGTAAATTAAGAAAATATAACCAAGGTATAGTTTCTATTAGATAAGCACTTCTATCATCTTGATTAGATAAATTTCCAAAAGATATTGAAGGTGAACCTAATTTTATTCCTGGTAAAAGTTCATTCGTAACATAGTAAGAGAAGTCTGCACTAGTTTCAAATTGATTAAATGATTTTCCTTTATAAGAATCTCCAGAAAGAGCATTTAATATTTGCCTCTCAAATTCTATAGGCTCAATATCAAACAAGTCATTTTGTTTGATAAAATACTGAGCCATAGTAGATGGGGAGTTTATAGAGCTAAATACTGTTTGAGTTAGGTATGTTAAAGGTATATTAATTATTGAACTAAAATTAGCTAGAATACTTACCTGTGAATTAACTACTTGATCAATAATATCAAGTTCTCCCAAACCACTAACAAGCAATTCATCTTCTTCAAAATAGATAGAAGGTATAGTATATCTTAAAGCCTGATCAAAATTAGACTTGTAGTATTTTCTGTTATCAATAAATTGAGTAGGACTAGACATATACTATATTTACAGTAAAATTATTTAATTGAACAATTTCATTAAAGTTTAATTTTATTACTTCAGCTACATTATCAACTGTAGCAAATCTAACTTCGGGTATTGAAAATATATAATTTACTAAATCTTGAGGATCAAATTGCTTTCCAAAATCATTATTATCAACATTAAAATATTGTAATATTTTAGAACGTATTTTAGTTTTTATTACATCTTCTCTAGTTGCATACTTTCTATCTAGTCTGGCAGTTATAACTAAATCTAAAGTTCTAATAAGACCATCAACGACAATGACCTCATCAGTCATCATCTTAAGTTCATTCATGGCTTCTACTAATTGATGTTTAAACTCTTGGGTTGCTCTTCTTAACTGTATATTATTAGCCTTTTCTAATACATAAACATCAATAATATTAGCAGATGAATAAGCTCTTCTAACTATTGCATTAGCTTTACCAACTGACCCATAGGAAGTTATGTAGCTATTAGCGAAAGCTTTGTAATCTTGTAAAGTTACTAATCTATTCTGGGATCTAAACATTAAAGGTGCATATCTTTTTGCGTGCTCTAAAGTTTCTGCATCAGATCCTCCAGTAGCTTGCCCAGAATTTTCTACTGTGACATCTATGATACTAGTTGGATTACCACCACCTGGATCAAATACCACCGAAGATCTGGCATCAATAACTTCACTTCTAATATTACCTCTAGTTCCCCCACCAATTCTATAAACTACGGTATATGAATCTCCAAGATTTGGATTTTTTCCAAGATTAGAGTCTCCAAATATTATCTTGGCTTGATAGTTTTCACTTGGAATAACTTGAAATATCTTATCATTAGCACCAGAAGCATAGAAGAAACTATCAACTTGTCGATAGACTCCGCTAGTATTAGAATCACCAGTTATAAATACTTGAACACTACCCTCAATAACAGGGGCTCTCTCCAAAGTTATACTTTTAATTTGTTCAACATTAGAAAAAGTTCCGCTATCAATAACCAAAGAACCTTCTAATAATATCAGATTTTCTAATACTGTATCCGAAGCTTTTTCACTATTATAAACAGTTATATTCCCAGTGCTGTTAGCTACGTCAATGTCACCATCTGGAGCAACTTTATACAAGGTATAAGTTATTGGTAATCCATCTTGGGGAGAATTTATAGTGATTACTCTATTTTGTGGAAAGAAAGTTAAACTTTGACTATCGTCTTCAGTAGTCCATGGATTAGAGTCTAAAGTTATTCTGGCATTAGCAGCAGCAGCTATGGGGCCTTTTATTCTAACTCCAATCAACTCTAATAACTTACGAACACTGTCTCTTTGTCTAGCTGTTTTTAAATAGTTTTCATTAGCGAGTAAATCTGATTTATATGACAATACATGCCCCATATAGGCCACTAACTCAACTAGCATCATACCCAAATCAGATTCAGAGAAATAGTTATAATCTAATGGATAAACAGCTTTAATATATTCTACTAAAGATTCTCTTAAGCTAATAAAATCTGTGGCAGCATAGTTAATAAGACGTTCCTTATCAACATCCTCTACCTTAGCTAACTTTAAAAAATCTGATTGTATTTGACCAGTGTAAACCATTAGAATAAATTAACCTTAAGTTCAAAAGTAACTTCTTCTTGCTCTCTAAGAGAACAGAATAAATTTATAAGAATATAGTGCCCACCACCAAGTCTACTATCCTCTCCTGGAATTACTTGTAATTTTAATACATTTACATTACGGGCATATCCAGCGAGGGTTTCTAAAATTTCTTCTTTAATTTGATTTAATAGAACTTGGTCTAATGGCTCCATTAAATATCTTTTTAAGTTTGTTCCAAAATTTGGAAGCATAACTCTTTGGCCTCGGGTAGTTAAAAGCAACTGCCTTAAATTTTGTTTTATTAAATTTAATCCTGAGCTTTTAGCTACGTAACCACTTCTAGGATCATGGCCCATAGGAAATAACATACCAAAAGCTTTATTTTTAGTATTTATTATATCCTGTTTAGCAATTTTAGAGGGATTGATACCGTATAGTGTCGTGGTGCCTTGCCTTGATGCAGCACCTACGCCACCGTAAAAGTCTTCAACACCATCAACACCTCCTGGGTATCCTGGGTCTTCCTCTTCTTCTAAATTTCCTGGGTTTGCCATTTAATTAATCCAATTAATTATATATAGTGTGGTTATTTTAAAGTAGTAACGTGTCTATATTTTTAAAGAATTCTTTTTGTGCCCTGTAGTTAGTGGCAACCTCATCGGAACTTAATGGCTTTTTATATAATTTAAAACTACCTAAATAGCCTTTTAATCCACTTATGATTCCGCCATACTTACCACCCATAAAGTTTCCATACTGAGACATCCCGTCAGTATAGCCACCACCAACTATCCAAGGAGTAAAGTAAGTATTTAATTTTGGACCTGATTTCAAAGAGTTTGGTGCTAAGGAACCTACAGTGGTAGATTTATATTCAAAGCTATTACCTTTCTTAAATGAGGGTATCTTAGGCATCTCATAAGGCTCAACACCAAAGATATTAGATAAAGATGAGGTTGTAGTATTAACACCATCTAAGTAAAACCTAACCTGATCATTATTTGGATCAAACGTAACACTTATATGGCAGAAGGTATTACCACAAGCTGAGTATGCATTACCATTAAATCTATCGTATATATTCTGAACCATGCAGTGATAAGTAGTTCCAGAATTACAGTTTAAATAATCTTTAAAGTTTCTATTAATAAATCCTGCAGATGAAACACTTAGAGATTGAGTTGGAGCTAAGAAGAAAGAAATATTTGAACTTGGATTTAAAGAGCTATCATTGCTAGGAGCTTCAGAACTTACCAGTCTTCTATCTCTGGTAAATCCCATCACAAATCCATTAACAACATTATCACTAAAATTAAAGAACTTAGCGTCATCGTTTGTTGATGAACTCAGGTTTCCAGTTACACCAACATTTTCATTTGCTAAAATTAATCTATACAATCCAGAAACGTTAGTTCCACCACCAAAGCCAGCATCGGGATCATTAAACTTAGGTAAGTGAACCCAGAAGTCTATAGTAGCTCCGTTTTTGTGGTATAATAAATCGTTGAAATCTGCCTCATCTGGCAACTTAACATAAGAACCTAAAGCACTTGGATACCTAGCATCGGTAGTTGAATGTCTAGTTATTCCGCTTAAATAAGCAATACCTAATCCCTTACTAAATACATCCTGTATATTATTTGCAACTAATTGCCCATAACCTAAGTTAGTTTCAGATGCATAATTTCTTAAAAGGTTAGCAGTTGAACTTGGAGTTTCAATATTAGTTTCTAAGAAGTTATACATTGCATAGAGAGAATCATTAACAACCTCATCAGTTATTTCGTAAGTCTGGGCAGACACTGAGTTTACAGTATTACCCTCGCGTAGGATTGCGCCCTCTCCAATATCAGTCAATATTAGATGGTCAATTACAGTATTCTTACTATGCTCTGGAGCTATTACGTAAGTCGGTGCAGTTATAGGTAATACACTACCTCTAACATCATCCTGAGTAATAACTATTGATTTTTGTTTTTGAATATCTAAAGAAATATTCAAACCTTCCAAGTAAGAGAAATCATTTAATGGGACTTCTCCAGGATTATATAAAATTTTATTTTTGTATATTCCCGGTATTTTTATAGCTAATTCAATTTGCTTCTTTCTCTTATTTATCTTCTCTTGATGGTTTGCATTCTCAGATATCAACGCTTGCTTGTGATTATAAATTACTGACTGTGGCTGGCTGTTAACCTCAAGTTGGGTAATTTGAGCAGATAGATCGTAAATTCTTTTATTTCTTTCTCCGATCAAATCTTGTAAATAACCATCTTTATTATAATAAGCTTGTAACGATACTGAGTTGTCAATTATGTTTGGATCTAATATTGTATTAAAATATAAATTTAGATCTTTTGTAGAGAATCCTTTACCTCTTCCACCCAAGTTAGGATCTTGCTCAAACTTCCACCTATCCCCAGGATCTATTTGTTTATTTCTTACATTAAGTTCTAACAGTGCAGGGTATAGCCCACTAACTTGGGAATCATAATACAGCCCGTCTTTTGAGAATACAAACTGCCCGGTCTTAGATTTAGGTGGACCATATACAAGTCTAAATACCTCAGATTCCATACCTGCTTGCATTCCACTAGCGTCTCTACCGTAGACACTTCTAATAGTGTTATACGTGTCTGGCATCGCTATGAACAGGGTAGTTCCAGACAGAGCATCAATATAATCGGAAGTGAATACAGGCTCTAGGCTAGGATTTAATTGTCTATCTAATAGAGTCTTAGCAATACTATCAATTAAAGAATCAGCTTTTTCAATAAATCTTATTGCATTATCAACGTTTTGTCTATCAACTTCATAAGCAGCTTCTACAGTTCTCTTGTATTCCTCAGGATCTAAATTAAATAACTCTTCTCTTTTCTTAGCTCCATTTCCACCGCTATGGTCCAAATAATCTTTGTAACTTTTAAAACATTCTCTAATGTTATTAATTTGATTAATACCAGACTGAATATTTTGATACATTCTTCCTGCAAACTGAGCAGCGGTAGCAATGCCATTTAAAAATCCACCTAGGTTATTGGATTCTTCGCCCTCATCTCTATCCATTCCATCTTCAGAAGTATCTGATATAAACTTAAATATCCCCTCATCAGTGTCAAATTCAATAATGCCATTTAGCCATCGAACTTTGGATATTACACCCTTTATAACATCGTCTGCCCTATCTCGGCCATTCTTAGCATCTTTTGATACACCATTTAAAATCTTGGATGGTATTAAGTTAAGTAAGTCTTGTGTTAAATTTAATAAACAGCTTGGAAATCCAAAGGAGGTTCCTATGGACGTAGCGAGACCGCGAACACCGTTTGGCGCTCTTGCGGACATTGAAAGAAAAGTTTTAATATCAAAAACAGCCATTTATAATTTCTCCTTAACTAGTTAGGTCCCTATTGAGGTAATAGTGGTTTATCCTCATATGGGTGGGTGGTTGGACTTGGTATATTTACGGCTGGCGGGGTAGCCTGAGCACCCCCTACCTTGTTTAAGTGTAAGGGGCTGCTACCGTTACCAAAGTCCATACCCCCAGTTCCCTCTGCCTTTACTTTACTAGTAGCTTTAATTTGAATATTTTGGCTAGCTTTGAGATTGATATTTTCAGCGTCCATGGATATATTTTTTGATTTCATTAAAATATCTCCATCAACTTTGATGCTTAAATTCTTTTTAGAATAAATTTTGATCTCTCCCAAAGAATTAATTTGGACTAAGCTATCTCCCCCGTGGGTAGTAACATAGATACATCCAGAAGTCCCATTAGTAAATAAATTAACGTCTTTATTGTTACTATTAAGATTTATGTTCCCATACTGTCTTGGAGCATTATCATCTTTAAATTTTCCAGTTGAATGGTTATATAAAGTTAAATCTCTTCCATCAGCAACAACTACTAAATATTCAGATTCCCTAACTATACTTCTTTGAGCACCTTTAGTTTTAGTCTCAATACTTCTAGCTGAGTGCTGGTCATTCGCTTGATCAGTTATAACAATACCATCACCACTTCTGTTTCTAAGAATTACTCCATCCATTTTTGGGGAATCACTTAGAAGCAGCTTGTGATTAGCTGCACTCTCTAGTTCAACTCTCGCAGAAATTTGCTCAGGGGTATAGTAATTTGATACCTTCAGCCCTGCTCCCTTAGCATCTTTAAATGTTATCGCTTGAGGTATATCATTCTCATTATAAAGAATAGTTTCATTAATTAATGGAACATTTATTTTTGAGTTATGAACTCCAAGAGAATCTGATTGATTTACTATAGTTGATAAGTAATAATACTCTTGATATTCTTCATCATACACAAATAAAATTTCAGAACCAACCTCAGGTATCGCCAATACTCCACCTTCATTTCTATTAAAATAAGGTGAGGTATAAATTATATTTAAGATTGAATTATCATCTGAAGATCCCGCATTTACTTGTTTTGCTTTTAATCTGCCAGATCTGGTAGAGTCAGCATTTGATGTTACAACTCCTCTATAAATTTTCATTGTATTTACCTATTCTATGGCGTTGCACGACTTGAAGATCCCGTGCCCATCGCCGGATTTGGTGGTGGCGGTGATGGCGGTGGGGGCTGTGGAATATCCACTTCTGAATTATATAATGATTTAGTTTTTCCATCGTAAATAAAACGAAAATAATTACCATTAATGTTCCCGTCAAAGGTACTACGATGTTTTTCGGATAATATCCTTTGTTTGTGGTCTGGATTAATGAAATCCCAGCCTTGTTTATTAATTTCGGTTAATTTATCATATCCTAGTGGTCTATCAATTCTTGCAGGATTTTTTTCAATTTTATCATTATCTTCGTTTGATTTTTTAATTTTTGCATTTCTATAAGCATAAAAAGAATCATAGGTAAGATATGGAGTTTGAGAAATAATTTCATCTTGTTCTTCAGCACTTAAAGAATCCCAAAGTTTTTTATCCCCCTCACTTAATCTATCATAACCAGAGGGCTTGCCAAAGGTTGGAGTTTTACTTGATTTAGATTTTGGTCGATCTGATGTTTTTTTCTTTTGCTCATTTTCAAGAGCTAATTCATCAGGTGATTTAATTCCAAGTTTTCCTTTAAGTCTATCTGATATGACTTTTCTAGTATTTCCATTTTCTTCAAAATCTTTTATTTGTTGTTCATTTAAATTATAAGATTTATTATTTAAAGTAGTGGAATCATCTAAAGATATTTGATTCTTAATTAATTTAAATTCTGAATAAGCTTCTTTAGTATTTATTACGTGTTTAAATCCTGTGATAGTGTAAATTCCATTATAAAATTCAAACAGGTTATCTCTACTCCAATTAGAATTTAATGGATTAATTATGTTTACTCTTTTAGCTAATATAATCGCTGGTCTTTGTAGTAAGTTCCAGCCAGAAAGATGAAAGAATGGCAAAGTTCTTAATTGTATTGATAAAAAAGATTTATACATATAATCAAAAATTTCACCCATTACAGTATCTTTAGAAGCACCCCTGTCTTTTGGAATTGCAAAGTTACCTGAATTTAAAGTTAAAGCTTCATTCCTACGTTCCAAAAATTGTGCAACAGATACCAATGCATCTGGATTTACTTTTGATAGCTTACCATTGTTTTTTAAATCTATAAGAACATTTAAATAAGCTATTTGCCTGTATGTTATTCCCTGTTCATTTAATTTTGTAAGATATGGTTTTAACTTTATTAGTTGTGGGTCAGGAAGTTTATCATCTTTAATTAATTCAATTTCTCTGGTATCTAATTTTTCTTTTGATCCAGGACCCATTCTCTTATCAACTTCCTGCAATGCTAGGGATACCTGACCATCAGGGTCGATAATATCTTTTATTTGATTATTCTTTTCTAAAATTATGTGGCCAAATTTTTTGTGCCTATCTTCTCTTACAGCAAAGTTCATTGCATTGAAATAATTTTGATTTATTTCAACATTAACATCTAAAACATTTGAATTAAATAAATTGTAAGTGAACAAAGGTATATCTGTTTTTTTAGTTAATTCAATAGCATTTGCCATTATATTATACTCATTTGATTGCTCACTAAAACTTAATTCATCAGTAATTAATTTTTCATTAAATGATGAGTTATTTTTATTTTTATAATTTAATTTGATAGCAGCTTGCTTATATGCATCACTAGTCAATACTTGCTCAATCTTTTTGTCGGTAGAATTAAATTTATATTTTGATTTATATTTATCTTTTGTCTCTACTGTTTGCCCACCCTGATTTTGATACAAATGATCATATATCATTTGATCAACACCTATTATTGTGCAAGGTTCGTTTGCATTAGGTATTAAACCCTGCTTATTCCAAAGGGAAATCCATTGTAAATCGTTTTCTTGGAAACAAGTTATTGACCCTGCTAAACCGGGAATAATTTTTTGAAGTCCTTCTTCAAATGTCTGTAATGGTCTCCACCAGTTAGGTATATTGGTGTCATCTTTATTTGCTGCATTAGCATTATTACCTTCATCAGAAGATTGGCAATCAACTATAGCAACTCCATTACCATCTTTGGTTTGCTCTGACTGTAACTGCTCATTCTTTATATCAGTAAATCCTATTTTTGGATTTTTTAAAGTTTCAACAACATATTCTCTTGTTGCTTTATTTTCCTCACTATTATCTTCTTTAATTTTTATTCCTAATTCCCTCATCACTTTGGCAAACATATCAAATCTAAGAGTTGATGCCCATCTAAAAGTATTCTTGAATGGGTGAGAATCCTTCCACTGTTTAGCTTTAAGGTGGAAATAATCACTTATGTTTCCACCCTCTGTGCTTTCTAAACTTGGGAAAAGAAATATGATGTTATTAGTTTTACAAATTTGTTTTAAATAATTAGAATAAACATTTTTTATTATATCTGAAGCTATCGAAGTTATTTCTTCACCGTTCTTAACTTTACCAACATCAAAATGATAAATACCTATAGTCTTTATATTGGCTCCACCAGCGTTAAATTGCTCATAGGGTTGTGGGTCGTGCTTATCCCCATCTAATCTTTTTCTAAATAAATATGAAGTTGTTGGAAAAAATTCTAAAGTAACTTCTCTAACACCTTTGCTAATATCCAACGTGGAATTAAACAAAGTTGCAATATATGGTCCAGCCCAATTATTTAAATCATTACCAATTCCAAAAGCAAAATAAATTTTTAAATCAGTATTAATTCTGTCATTGTAGTAATCAGGATCATTTCCAAAATACTCTTTTTTTCTTATTGATTCCTCAAGCTGGTGGGCAAGCATGTCCGTTATTACGGAATTACTTAAAAATTTACTTTGAATATAATTATCAGTATCAATCAACTTCAATACAAGTTTTGCAGTCTTTTGTTCTGGCATCCCTATACCATACTCAAAAGAATTTAGATATCTATTGTTAGCTGGGCTTATTACTAAAGTATTCTCGTCTTCCTTAATGTTTTCAAATGAAAATGATTTAGATTTTTCACTTGATATAAATGGCAAAAAATGATCGTATTTTGTGCTTATAATAACATTAGGTACAAATATTTTTGACATTTTACAACTTAGGTATTAGTATCTTATCACCAACGTTCAACTCTTGAAATGGATCTGATATATTATTAAAAGCCATAATAATCCAATCATTAGTTACTGTATTATAGAACAAATCAGAAATTAAATCAGGTCTATGTTCATAACCTGCAGGAATAAAGCCAACATCAAATTCTTTATTTTTTAAATCTTCCATATAATCTTGAAATTTAGATGAAATTAATGATGTTGCTATGGTTTTATTTCTATGATTTATTTCATTAAATCCAATAGTATAATGATTAATGTATCTCATAATTAATACCTAAAATATGGACCAACATTTCTACCCAATCCCTTTTTACGCTGCTCCACTAGTCTAGGTTGAGGGTTAGGATCAGTGTCTTTAATCCTACCTTCATTATCTCCCATAGTCAGTGGATCTCTTGGTCTAAATATTGGATTCTGTGTAAAGTCTGTATCTTTCTGGGATGTATCTCCAGACTTCAAAGGTAATCTAACAGATTCATTTAATCCAGATTCTTTACCTTCTAATTGAATTTCTATTCTATTGAAATCGACAACATCATTCTGTGCTCCCTCTATCTGACCCTCTCTAGCTTGTGGGCCAGATTCAAGTTCTTTAGGTGCCGCACGTTCATCCTGGTTTAAAGTTCTTTTCATTATTTCATCATATAAAGAATTTATAGATCCAGTGTATCTATCAGAAATATTACTCCAAGGGTCCATGGTTCCATACTTTATAACAGACTCCCATCCAGTAACATTATCCCCTGAGATTCTTTCAAATGGTTCATACTTACCAAAGTCACCGACTCTGTTCTCTGATAAATCTAAACTAACTTCAATAACTTTAGGAGTAAATGAAATTATATCGTATCCGTAATTTTCTTTTATTTTTATACTAACTCCGGTGCAAACACAAGGTATATTTCTATACATAGACCCGTGAGTTAAATAAATAGATGGTGGCCCTAAACTAGTATCTAAAGAGTTATTAATAACACTAGATCTAAGTGTAGCAGTCCAAAGAATAATCAAATCTACAGCTTTCCTCAAAGCTCTATTACTATCACTAAGTGCAGTTCTAAGTGTGTTTAAATTTAAAGGTGAAGTTGTTCTTTGTGGTATACTTAATTTAGATTTTAAATGTTCAGCAAATTCATCGGAAGTTAAATTAAAAAATGGTATGTACTTACTAGTATATTGTTTTCCTCTAAAAAATAAAGATTTTCTCTGCTCTTTATCTTCTTTATACATTCTAAACTGAGGATCAAATCTTGAATCCATACTATACAAAGTTAAATATTCAACAACGTTAGCGAGAGTAATATTAAAATTTAATTTAATATCTCTAGACTTTGAACCATGATAAGAAAATAAACTTCCTGGTCTCCCTACCAATTCATAAGTATTTAAATTTGGTTTTTGTGATTCAGATATTTGACAATTTTCTAACATCGGAATATAAAAATCTAAAAACTTATTTGTCTCCGGTTGAGGATATCTAAAATACAAAAAAGATCTTTCTGGTAATGCTCTAGGTTTTATATTTTGATTAAACATTATTATCTCGCCTCACTTGGAGTAAACTTTTTAGCTCTTTGTATATCATTTAGTTGTTCATTAGTATTCTTTCCATGCCCTGCAACTTCAGCCAATAAACCTAAAGCTGCATCACTGTATCTTTGATTTTCGCTAATAGCTTGAATAGATGAGTTCAAAGATCTTAATAATAAATTATCAAATCTTTGTCTGTTATCATCCATTTTTGGATCTGGAATCTTCTTTTCAATTTTCTTAGTAGTTCCAACTAACCACCAAATACCAGCAGCTATTGCAACTATTGCAGCTATAGCTAAACCTATTGGATTTAGTATAGATACTAGTAAAGATATACCTCTCCAGACCCAAGAGATAATTGTTACTATTTTTCTTAAAAATGATATATAAATATAAATTTTTGCAAAGAAAACAACTAAGCTAGCAATAAAACCAATTACTGGAGCAAGTAATTTAAGAATAGGGGATAAAATCTCTACAACAACTTGTAGAAGTTGTGCAAACATACTTGCCATCTGTTCTAATGGTTTTTTAATTTCATTCCAAATAGCTTGCAACGTATCAGCAATCTGCTTCATTGGCTGCATTGTCGTTGTAAGATTTTGCATTGCAACGTTAGCTTGCTGTAGTGACAGTGCCTGTTCACCACCCAGCGTCTCCAAAGAAGCAAGCAATCTCATTTGAGCATCAGGACCAGTTCCAACATCCTGAGTTCTTGAGGCAACCGCTGCACCACCTTTTGCAATTATTTCTTTAATTGCCATAGCGGCACCTTGTCCGGTTGATGCCGTTTGTAACTTGGTAATACTGTCTCCAAGTCCCATACTTATCGCAGCACCGAGGTTTGCAGGGTCTAGTGCAAATTTTATTGCCTCATTTATAGCTTGAGCATTCTCAGGGCCTGCTTGAGCTTGTAATATCGCTAAACCTTCTTTGATTTGAGTTGATCCAATTGCCTCTGATCTTTTTATAACATTGGACATCGCATTCAAACCATTGATAACATTTTCTGCAGACTGACCATACTTTTGTGCAGAATCAGCTACAACGCTTGCAAACTTCTCTGAAGCCTCTCTGGAAAGAAGCGTTTCATTTGCATTAGACCCTAAGAATTTTATTAATGTCTGGGTGTTTTGCCCAGTCATCCTCATAGTTCCAATTAAATTTTTAGTTGATTGATTTAAATTTTTAATTCCTGATTCTCTGAAAGCAATCAACTCTTCCATCATGTCGTTTAAAGCAACGCCTTGAACATCCGCACCCTCACCTCTAATTTGACCTTGAGTAGTTCCAGTTCTAAGAGCATTTAAATTCATCTCTTGGAATTTATCGGTCATCTCATCAAAGGCAGCAGTAAGTTTTTTTAATGCACTATCTATTAAAGATCTTGCAGCCAAAACTGCAGATCTCATCTCATCTACACCAACTCTTCTAAAATTAGGATCTCTAGGATTTTTAACCGTGGTTGATAGCTGTAGTCTGGCTATAGCACCAGCCAAACGATTTTTAATATCAGTTCCAGCTAAGTCTATATTACTTTGGAATCTACCCATCCTTCTGTTAATTAACTCAGTTTTTCTTGCTAAATTGTCAAAAGATCTAGAAAGTGGAGTCACAGAGGGTTGAATATTATTTATTAACTTCCCAAACCAAGATTGAACTGGGTTTCTAGTTACAGGAGGGTTCTGTCCGGGAGGGGGATTACCAGGAGGATTTCCTGGTGGGTTGCCTGGGGGATTTCCTGGTGGATTATTTGGGGGTGGTGGTAAAGGAGGAGTTATTGGTGCTGGCAGCGGTGCAACTGGAGCGGGAGCATTTGCCAACTGTGCTGCAGCGGCTAATTTTGCTGCTAATGCTGGATCATTAGATAGCGCATCAAAGTAATCTTGGAATGCTTTCAAAACTCCTTTATTGTTTGATGATTGCAGAGTTGTAAATATTGCATCAAAAGCAGCATTTACCGCAGTAATATCTGGGACTGCTTTCTTTAATTCTTGATCAAGTAATGCTAATTGATCAAAAGCAGCATCCATCTGCCCAGATCTTCTTCCTCTAACTCCAGACATTTTAGAGACTAAGGCATTTATTGCATCATTGTAATTTTGAGTTTTATTTCCCGTTCCCTTAGTTCCTGAGTCTGCCGGGTTACCAACTATGCCTGTTGGAAGTTTAAAATTAGTTAACTGCTCATTTATTTTTTTAAGTTTATTAAATGCTGATCCTAGTTGTTTTGCACTACCACCCAGCTTATCAACTAATGAAGTTATCTTAGTTCCAAAACTTTTTAAGTTTAAATGTTTGGTGCTTTCTATAAAGTTGTTTGAAAATTTTAAGAATACTTTATCAAACACCTTTATTTGAGTTACAACGCTAGTTAAAGGATCAATAGCATCTTCAAGTTCTTTATTGAACTTTTTTAGATTTTTATCAATTTTATCATTATCTGCCACTGATTACCTTCCTGGGGACTAACTCATACACCGTCCCAATTTTATTTAGATTAAAAGTTCTAAACTTACTTTCGCCAAAAAATAAATTTAAACCTTTTTTGTAACTAGAACCAATTCTATTTTTATAGAAATAAGTAAATAATAAATCTAATTTAGAGGTTGAACCGTATACTTCAAAACAATTAATTAAGTTATTGCCTCTCATAGATCTCCATTTACCATTTTTACTAACTTCAGTATTCACCACCAAAACTTGTCTAAAACTTGAACCTCTATCACCTTTATAGTTAAAAAAAGCAATATCCCCAGCTTGCAGGGAGGCGGCATCATTATTCCTAAACCCAAGGGTAGAATCATGGTGTCCAGCTTCCACGTAAGCTACTTCAAAGTCTACAGGGACTTGTAATTTATTAACTATTTTAAAAATTCCTTAAAAATTTAAATGGCACTTGCCTCTAATATGTATTATATATCTATTTAATTTTGATATATTTAACTACTTATGAGCAATATAGATACAGAAATTGTTGAATTTATAGATTTAATTAACTTTACTTTAAGTGATGACTTCCTGGATAAGTGGAAATATAGATTTAGTGGTAAGTTCTTAAAAGAGTTTCAGGCCAAGATAATCAAGTCATTAAAAGACAGAAAGCCAATAAAAATTGAATCTTTATACAAACATCTGTCAAATAAATGTGGATATTCCACATTTCAAGTTAAAAACTTCTTTGAAGCTATAGATGTTTCTATCTATTACCCTGTTATTTTGGGTAAGCTTTCTGGCTTAGATTGAGTTTTCTTTAAAAGCTCCTGCTCATCCAATCTTTTCTTTACTTCGCACTCTTCATTAAATAGAGGGCATACGGGCTTATACTCACACCAATCACAGAACTCATTTTGCATTGGCGGGAAATCCTCCTTCTTCTTTTTGCGGATCTTCCAAACTTTACTAATTTCTTTTTCCCTCCACATATTTATGGCAGATTGAGGGAATTTAACTGAAACTAGATTATCAGTTAATGGGTAATAGTGAGCACACCAGATATCATTTATAGGTATATTAAACTCTTTAGAAACTGCAAAAGCATACCCAATAAGCTGCTTGTCTCTAGATAAATCTATTTTAGTCTTTTCTTTCTTAGAAGTCTTATAGTCAATAATTAAAATACCACCTTTTTCTCCTTTGACTATACGGTCAATAAAGCCATTGTATTTCACTCCATCAGCTAAATCGACCGAGAACTCATGCTCCACTGCCATCGTCTCTCCTAGGCCCTTATTGAACCTTAGGAAGTTACGTAAACATTGGTCTATCCTATCTTTATAGACTAGCGGGACTTTATAATCTTTTTTAATATTTTCTGCAATTTTCTCTAGCTGTGTGATATGATTCTCGGTATGGCCAAGCTCAAAGATTCTATGAATATAGGTTCCGAAGTCCACTGCGTCCTCGTTTTTTGATGGGTAGCCCGGAAGCTTCCTAATATATCTATAGTCATACTTGAGCAAACACTGATCTATTACGTCGGATTTTGAATTACTTAATCGGTCTAAAAACATGATTTCCTCAAACTATATTAGAGACTACTTAATTAAAAAATTCGAGGGAAAATATAAATTAATTAGCAGTGGCCGGGAAATGATTATCCCATCTATCTTTTTAGATAGTGATACCAAACGCCACATGTCGATTAATTTAGATACTGGGCTTTGGCAGTGCTTTAAATCTGGTGAAAAGGGCAACTTTATTCACCTGTATGCCCAACTTGAAAGATTAACTTACAAGTTAGCATATCAGAAGTTCCTGGTCGATGAATTCTTTGCCGAAGAAATTAAGCCTGCCCCAGAGAGTAAAAATAATACCGAGGAAGAACTTAACAAGTTATTTGATCAAGACTTTAAAAAACTAGACTTTGCCAATACTTCTTGCCATTATAATTCTCAGGCAATTACGGCTCTAATCGACCGTGGCATCGTGGAGTATGGCGACTTTTACGTCGCTAATCAAGGTCTTTATTACGGAAGATTAATTATACCCTATCGAAACCGAGACAAGGTATTCTTCTTTCAGGGCAGAACCTTATCTAATCAGAATCCCAAGTATTTGAACTTCAAGGGCATGAAGTCATCGTCAGTTCTATTTCCTTTCAAATATGATTCAACTGATCATCTCTACGTGTGCGAGGGCGCTATTGATGCGATGTCATTGCAGTTGATGGGATTCAACGCCACAACTACGATCTCCTGCCATGTTTCGATGGCGCAGCTAGAACAACTGAAATACTATCAGGGCAAGATCATAGTGGCTTACGATAATGATCGTGCCGGATTAGATGGTTTGCGCACGTTTGAGCTTCGTCGTAGAAGAGCTAGGATGCCAGGATTTAACTATTGCTTTCCGCCCTCAGGATTCAAGGATTGGAATGAAGCATTCGTCAAAGATAAACGAATGCTTCACGATCATCTAAAAAGCCACCAACAATTTCATTTGAATGAGTGGGATACTATGAGAGAGTTAGATACATTGGATCAGAAATAATTGTATCTTTAAATATTGTGTATCTTACACGAATAGCATATACACCTTGGATAGATCCAAAATTACCGGCAACTAATTGAGGGTGGGTTGATAATTTAGTGGTATCCCAATTAAATAGTAAAACATTATCCGCAGTTATACTGACTAAAGAACTAGTTTCATTGAATGAAGAAACAGTTACTCTAGCCGGTAAATTTGCAGCTTCATTTAATTTTTGGATTTCAAATGCTCCACTAGTTACAACTGTATCTCTAAATAAATTTTTCACTGATTCATTTATTTGAGTATTTTCTACATGGATATCTGTTGCAACTTTTATATCTGATATTGAACCTAAATTTACTTTACTATTAATTAATCTATTCTTAGATTTAATCATTATGGGTTCAGTTAGAACAGTAAATCCACCTTTTCTAAGGGTAAAATCATTTATTACTACTTGTAGATCAGAATTTTGATACATTCTGACTGTCCAAGCATCAATGTAGTCTCCCGTATTTGATACTGTATTAGGGATTGTAGTTGACATTCCATCCAAATTTATTTTACCAGTTTGATTTGAATTTTTAGAACCGTCTAAAACAACAATATATTTTCCAGTTGATAATTTAAATATATCATCATCTCCAGAACTATATTGTGAACCAGATTTAAAATTACTAGTTTCAGGATAATCACTAGTAAAACTCATTAAAATTGATCCGCTTACCGAAGAGGTATCAATAAGCTGAGTTTGGCTATTTAAAATTGAGTATGGATATAAATCTAGTGATTTATTAAATATAGTTACAGAACTTATTTGATAAGGATCGACATACTGCCCATCACTAATAAAATGGGCCTGCAACCCCACTTTAGATAGGACTGCTGGCCTATTGTGCCGCTCATCTATGTTTATATTGTTCAATAGCATCGTTCTCAGCCTTTACTTGGTCGGAATAAAGTTTTAAGAATACGGCCCTTTCTATCCTGGTCATACTCTTAACATCTTGATAAGTAAAATTACATTTACTTACCAATATGTAGGCTTCAAACAGTATATTTTCTAAATTTAATTGATCTACTAGGTCACTGAAAAAAAATTTTCGCTAATTGGCACCGCCATTTCCGAGGTTGCCCCGCAGAAGCCACAGTCATAAATAAATCTTGGGTCTAAACCTAGATCTGGGCGCATAATATGGTTTATCATAAATTTAATGTCCATAATATGCATTTTTGGGATGGCTTTATTAATAAATACTGGATCTTTAATTCCATTAAGTTCTATTACGAATCTCCAGATATTATTATAAATTTGTTCTTGGTTATTTAAATACTGCTCATCGCTTACCCTGGGGAACCTTACCTTGGCGGTCTTTTTAAGTTTTGGAAGCTGTATTTCTCTTGGATCGGTAATGTCCACATCTAATTTATTTATAATTAAATCAGATAGATCAATAGTAACTTCTGACTCGGCAGAGCACTTAGGGCAGCTTATTGATGCAGGATACTTTGACCCATAAGAAATTTCTCTTATTTTTAATAAAAGATAAAGCTTATCCATTAATAATAAATTATTAGTATCAATACCCTTAGTGCATTTAGATATAATTAAATTTACAGGGTTTATCTTATTTTTAACACTTGTGGATAGCTGCTTCTCGTCTTCAAAAGTAATTGGTGAAATAGTTACCTGAGATACTTTACTAGAATAAAATCTACCCTCAGAAGGTAGATTTATCATCGTTTCGGCTTCAAGTGGCAACTCACCAAATAGTTGCTCTAATCTTGAATCTCTATTCTCTTGATTTGGATCTAATTCTTTCATATAATTCCTTTACACACTATTATAGTGTGTATGCAAATTCGCGTAGGTATTATAGACTCCTTAATAGAAACTGATAACCCCCAAATTATAAAAGTTTTATCAGATAATTGGGCCTTCCCAGTCCAGGGATATCAGTATACCCCGGCCTATCAAAGACGGGGTTGGGATGGTAAAAAACGATTTATAACCGCCACAGGGAGATTTAAAACTGGGCTTTTAAATGGTATCCTAGCTGATCTTGAGAAAGTAGGTTGCAAGCCTAGTATAATAAGAGATTACGAACCTCGATCTGGATTTGTATTTGAAACTCAGATTAAAGAGTTCAAGCTTTTTGATTATCAAGAGAAAGCTGTTTACGAAGCTCTTAAGGCTCAAAGGGCTTTGATACTATCGCCAACGGGATCGGGCAAGACTTTAATTCTGGCCGCTCTCCTTACGGCCTTCTCTGAGGATAAGGTTGTGATTCTATTCGATGAGCGTAGTATTCTAACTCAAACCTTTGAATACCTAACTAAGAAGTGCGGATTCAAAGACGTTGGAATTAATCTCGGTGGAGATTACAAAGATGGTAGGATAATGTTGTCCACCGTTCAAAGTATCGAAAAGATATTTGATACGCATTTAGAAGAAGCGGAGGTGTTGATTGTTGACGAAGTTCATAAATTCTGTAGAGGTGAGATTGCGGTCGCTGCTATTCAGAGCTTTCCTAATGCTCAATACCGTTTCGGATTCACAGCTACTCTTCCAGACGATCCTATTGGTCAACTCACATTACGAGGCGCGTTTGGGGATAAGATAAGCACCAAGACAACCCAGGAGCTTATTGAGGAGAACAAGTTAGCAAAGCCTGTTATTCAAATTATTGAATACACAGATGACCTCAAACCCGAGGATATGGATGATACATATGCTAATCTCTATGATAAGTTTATTGTAAACTCAGAGAAGCGCAATAAGATGATCATAGAATTAGCTGCTAAGATTGCTGCTGCTAGCTCTGAAGCTAAGGTGTGTATCCTGGTAAAGAACCTAGCACACCTAGAAACGCTTAGGAAGGCCATTCCAAACTCCTTCACCTTGGAGGGTGTGAACTCCCTTTCAGAGCGACAGGGGGCTATTAAAGGCTTCCTCAAGTCCAAGAAAGCTGCCTTCCTCATCGGCACCAAAGTCCTTCAGACTGGAATTAATATTGAAGAGATCAGCCATCTTATCAACGCTCGTGGATTGAAGGATAAGATACCTACGATCCAAGGGCTTGGTCGTGGTATGCGAAAGGCTAAAGACAAAAGCTCAGTAATGGTATACGATTTTATGGATGAAATACCTTACATGCGCGAGCATTCCAAGGCTAGAATCAAACACTATCGAAAAGAAGGCCACGACATTTCGTGGATTAAACTATGACTATAAAAGCTGAAACTCTATTAGATTCTTTGTATAACTTTACTCCAACTCAACAAACCACGTTAGAGCGTCTAGGTGATGAGATTAAGGCACTTAAAAGTAAGAGGATTGGATTGGATACTTTGAACTCATTAACTAGCATTTACAGAGAGTTAGATGGTATAAGAGAAAATGTAATGCTTAGATTGGTTTCTTCTTTAAAGCGTGGTGATAAAGTAGATTAAATACATACTATACTTATCAATCCGGGACCACCTCTACCACCATTTCCACCTCTACCATTTGTTATTGCATTACCACAAGCTCCACCCCCACCACCTCCGCTGCCAATTCCACCATGGCCACCATGCCCTGCGGTTCCACTTAGAGTATTAAAATATCCACCACCACCCCCACAAAAATAGAATCCATGATTACTATTAGGTCCCCCCTCAATATTTCCATAGAAAAAATCATCTCCAGTATAAGAAAGATCTAATCCATAGCCCAATCCATTGATTGGTGTTGTAAGTGAATTACTGTTAGATAATGCGGGGAAAGGATAAGGATAGCTAGTAGAATTATCCCCAAACAATATATATTTTGTATCAAATACTGAGGCTCCGGCAGATGTAGTGCTATTTCCAAATAATCCTGGTGTACAAATATTGTTATCCCGACCCATAGTATTAGAATTGTTTATATCAAAACTATATAATCCAGCATAAGTATTAGTATTAGTTCTGTCTTTAGTAAGTTGAGGCATCATATGTTGTCTAATTCCTGCGTGGCCATAAAATATATTACTTGCATCAACCATAGTACCATCAATTACACTGGAAGAAACCTGATGACCAGAGACGGCACCACCCGTTCCACCATTAGCAAAACATATTCTATTTCCCTGTGAGGAATCAGGATAATAACATACAAAGCTAGATCCCCCTGGCCCACCTGAAGTTTCTATAACAGAGCCAAATATTGCACCAGATCCAGCAGAACCACAATAACCTGGCTTTATATATAATGTATTAGGGAGAAACATGGCAGGGATTAACATTGACATCGTTCCTGCGCCACCTCCGGGAACGGCACCGGAAGCATAAGTTCCTGACGCCATAGCTGGGCCGCCCGCTCCACCACCGCCACCACCAATACACAGAAAATAAACTAATTTACAATTATTTGGTTTATTCCAAGTTATCCAGGGAGATTCACTGTCAGTGCCAACGAAATGTTTAGTAGTTTCATAAATATTCCCACCAAAACTATTGTAATCTTGATGACTCATATTATTTTATACTCCAAAACAAAAATGCTCCTGGTCCACCATTTCCACCATCCCCACCCTTTATACCACTCCCATTAGATCCTATGGCTCCCCCTCCACCACCTCCACCACACCCAATACCCCCATGTCCACCATCCCCTCCATTACCATTTATATTTCCTGCTCCACCATTTGCTGCTCCAAACCCATAAAATGGTAAATAATTTGTAAAAATTTTATCGAATCCATTTGAAAAATTTACAGGTCCATAATAATTACTTCCAGCCCCAGCAGCACCGGAAACAGAGCCATAATTTACATCACCATAAGTCGAATAATTTGTAAAAATTGAAAGGCTGGATAAATATCCTCCCCGATAAGCATTTGATGATGCTCCCCCTCCTCCTGTTCCATATTTAAGTAATAAGTTACCAGGATAACTAATAGGTCCATCAGACGTAATTGATCCATTTCTACCATTATATCTAACTGTGTTACAACTACCAAGACCAATTCGACATATATTGTATGCATTATCGGAAGAAGATCCTCCTCCTCCGCCTCCTTCACCAGTTCCTGCCGTAGCACTAGTTCCCCCAGATGATTTTCTAGGATTTAGATTTGGATAACCTAGTATAGCTAAAGTATTCGCACTATTTACTTGATTATTAGGGGAAATAAACATTCTTAATGGGGTTGGAAAAGTTTTAAGAATTCCATAGGTGCTCATACCACCACAGGACCCCGATACAGATACATCATTACCAGACGCGCCTAATACACCCCCAAGTCCACCTTGGCCACCTTCCCCAGGAGCAACGTATAAACGATTTGGAACCATAAAAGATGGAAGAAAACTTAAAAAAGATTGTCCATGACCTCCTCCACCTCCACCTCCAGCGGCAAATCCAGTTGGGGACGCTGCACCCCCGGCACCCCCACCTCCAGCACCAATCCCACCAATAATAATAAATTTTGATCCTTTAGGTTTTAACCAAATGTGAGTCGTGGGAAAATGTGTTTCATAATTAGGGTAATTACTACCTTCATTTAATCCATTAAATGGTCCTGAAGCAGCTCTTATCCCCCCAACATAAGCTCTAAAATTATCATTAATATTTTGTGCAGAATTATAAGTTTGATATACCATAAATTTATATAGCTATTATGATTACAAATCCAGGGCCTCCGTTTCCACCGGCCCCACCTTTATTACCACTTCCTCCATTACTTCCACCACCTCCACCACCCCCACATCCAAGACCTCCATGCCCACCATTTCCACCATCTCCAGAAGATCCATAACACCCACCACCACCAGTGCCTCCAGTAAAAAATAATGGATGAAATAAATTTAATGTATTTATATTATTGGCATCTGTTAAATCCATCCCATATCCAATACCATTAGAACCATTTAAATTACCACTAACTCCACTAGGACCACCAGGAATTACTCCTGCACTAAATTGTGCATATAAGGATGATAATATTGTATTATTTAATAAAATATCTCCTCCAGGAAATGATGATGTACTTGTGAATGCTGCACCGCCAGCAGTGCCTCCAGTGCAAATAATGTTTTTACCCATACCACTAGGCAAAAAAGATAAATTTGTTGAATAGCTAGTAGAAGTAACGTTTCTGATATTATATCCTAAACCATTTGGTCCACCACTAGCTGTGTCTATTGCTAAGAAATTAGGAATTCTGGTGCTCGCCGGAAATGCTCCGCCTGTTGCACCAGGGGGTAGTCCTCCAGCAGTATCAGCAGCTAATCCAGCAGGAGATGTTCCATTGCTACTTCCGTTAGCACCCCCATTACCCCCATAAGCAATAACAATACCATTCCAAGAATCATCAAATGTCCCATTTGCTGGGGCAGCAAAAGTTACTCTTGAAGATCCACCTCCAGTGGAATTCGTAAAACTTGTGCTACCATAACTGCCTCCAGGTGACCCTGATCCCCCATACCCAGGCGACACATAAAGTATATCCGGTAATAAATTTGCAGGTATTAAAGATACATAAGATCCGCCTGCTCCACCACCACTTCCACCACAGTTGTAGGTATTAGTTGGTTTAGTTTGGCACAATCCACCGCCCCCACCGCCCCCACCACCTACTGCATAAATATAAACTATTTGACAATCTCTAGGTTTTTTCCAAATATATGTTGGCATTATCGCAGTGTTAGTAATACTGCCTTGGTATACTTTAATATTATCAGTATCTTTTAAATCTGAATACAGTTGCTGCATCAGTAATCACCACCAACAGCCGTAACATACCATCCACCACCTAAGTTTGAACTTGAGCTTATCATAACATAAACTCTATAACTTGATGGAATTTGAATCATCATTGGCAATTCTATATGTCCAACGCTTTGTGTATTACTTGCTGTAGTTGTTGGTAAAGAATACTGCATTAATAATGAGTTATTGGTTGCTGTAGTTGGATTGCTACCATTATTAATAAATACTCTTGCAACAGAAGCTGTAGAGTTAGTTCCACCAGATTCAAAAATTAATTTTTGTAAAAATGATCCATTTGATGCACCACTAAAAACTAAAGTTGAATTAGTATTAGTTCCATCGTAGGCACTTGATACAGTCGCAGTTACTGCTAAAGTCCCTATTGGATTAGAACTAGGCCATGAAAATCTTGGGGTAATAGTAAAAATTGGACTTGTATTTGCTGGCATTTTAATTTCCTTTTATGGAGACACTAAACCTTTTATCATAGCATTTATTACTCCAAAATAATTTGGAACAATACTTGCATTAATATTATAGTAATTTGAAGCACTAACACTAGTTATAGTTAAAGTGCTAGTTGAATTATCATAAGTCATTCCTGGACTACCAGAGAATGACCCGGCATTATTAAATTGTACTTGTGTAGTAGATCCGCCTGGAGTTCCGCCGGAAGATATAGATGATGCAATCCATTTAGTTGAACTCCAAGTTAAAACTTTACCATTTGATGGGCTTAATGGACTTGAAACATCACTTAATCCACTTAATGATCCCGTAGGCAAACCATAATAAGTTGTGGCCTCTAAGGTTCCATCAATTTTAACTCTACCAGTTCCTACGCTAGGATCTGGAGTTATTATTATTGCATGAGTCCCGCCATCAATATTAATGGTGTTTGAATTAACCGTATTGTATATATTACCTGTTCCTAAATTAGGAATTTCCGCAGTATTCGCATACAGTATTTTACCTAGTCCGTTAATAGTAACATTACCATCAAATCCAGCATCACTAAGGAATCCTATAGTTCCATCACCTTGTAGTGGATCTGCGGTTATTTCAATAGCGCGGCTTTCACCTAATAAGTTTATTACATTACCACTAGCAGCAGCGCCAACTATAGAGTTTGCATTTACTACATTAGTGATTATTTCATTCCCCGCAAGTAAACTGTCTGTTAATGAGTTATAAGTAAATGAAGAGTCTCCTGCAAGTAATCCACTACTATTAAATTGTATTTGAGTATTAGATCCACCGGCAGCTAATGGAACGGACGACGCAATCCACTTAGTTCCGCTATAAGTTAATACCTTTCCAGTACTTGGATTTAAAGGACTTGAAACATCTGATACAGTGCTAAGAGCGTAATTAGTTGGAATGTATAATCCAGAAGTTGAATTATAAACTAACGTCTGATTGTTTCCTGGAATGGAGGATGCAACATCATGAATCTCATCCATGTCAAATGAGCCACGAATTGTTACAAATAGAGTTCCATTAGTGTTGTGCGCTCTTATAACACGACCCATCTGGAAATATCCATGTCCAGGTTTACTTGGTCTATAGTTTCTAAGTTCGCCTGGAGTATCACCTAAGTATACAATGTCACCATCATTGAATGCAGAGGTTGGAAGTGGAATTCCATTTACCTTACCAAAGGTGGTAACAAATCCTGAACTATTATCAGAAATTTCTTGAGTAGTTACACCGATAATGAATGCAGTTTCAGAATTAGTTGATGATGCTGCTGCAAGTGCAACATTCAACTTACCTGATCCACCAGTAGTTCCGCTTACATATATTACTTTACCATTAGCAATCGTAGCGCCGGATTTATTTTCAACAAGCATTACTTGTTCTTGTCCGACTTGCAATGTAGTATCAGTGGTAGTTTGGATATCCAACGTTTGATCAGTTGCATTCCAAGATATCTGACCAACTGCTAATGCTGCACTTGGATTAGTATTAAATTGTATTGCAGATGCAACATAATAATTAGTTGCACTTAAAGAGCTTACAGTTGAACCCCAAGTTAATGCTGGGCTTCCACTAAATACTCCATTATTATTAAATTGAACTTGAGTATTAGATCCACCTACAGTTGATGACCCTGGAAGATTTAAATACGTTGTTGCTGATACAGTTCCAGCGACAGAACTAGTTGAACTTAAATAATTAGAGTATAGTGAACCACTTATACTACCACCAGAAACAGTTATCAAACTTGATGGATCAAGATACGAAGAACTTACGATTGTATCTTGTCCCATCAAAGCTATTTTTCCAAAAGTTTGCTCGTCTGGGACTCCTAAAGGACTTACGGCTCTATTAACCCATTGACTTCCATTATAATATAAATATTGTCCAATAGTTGGGGACGTAATTTTTAATCCATTTAATGGGAATATATTTTTCTGGAGTAGTCCTAAATAAATTTGATAATTTGCTAGTGTAGCATTAACATAACCAGGTATTGTAGCATCAACTTGAGTTTTAGTATAGTAGTTAGCTAATGTAGCATTTACGTAAGCGGGTATTGTAGCATCAACTTGAGTTTTATTATAGTAATTTTCAACTATTGATGCAGCAGTATAATAATTTGCTGCTACTACACTAAGAACTCCTAAATCTTTACTATCAATTGAAGCTTTGCTATAGGTATAGTTAGTTATTGTAGCATTTACGTAAGCAGGTATTGTAGCATCAATCGAAGCCTTGCTGTAGGTATAGTTTGGTATTGTAGCATCAATCGAAGCTTTGCTGTAGGTATAGTTTGGTATTGTAGCATCAATCGAAGCCTTGCTGTAGGTATAGTTAGTTATTGTAGCATTTACGTAAGCAGGTATTGTAGCATTAATTGAAGCTTTGCTATAGGTATAATTGGTTATTGTAGCATTTACGTAAGCAGGTATTGTAGCATCAACTTCAGTCTTAGTGTAGTATTTCCCACCAATGGTAGCTTGAACATAGCTTGCTATAGTTCCATCAACTTCAGTCTTAGTGTAGTATTTTCCACCAATGGTAGCTTGAACATATGAAGCTATAGTTCCATCAATTGAAGCCTTGCTATAGGTATAGTTAGTTATTGTAGCATTTACGTAAGCAGGTATTGTAGCATCAATTGAAGCTTTGCTATAAGTATAGTTAGTTATTGTAGCATCAATTGAAGCCTTGCTGTAGGTATAATTAGTTATTGTAGCATTTACGTAAGCGGGTATTGTAGCATCAACTTGAGTTTTATTATAGTAATTTTCAACTATTGATGCAGCAGTATAATAATTTGCTGCTACTACACTAAGAACTCCTAAATCTTTACTATCAATTGAAGCCTTGCTATAAGTATAGTTCGGTATTGTAGCATCAATTGAAGCTTTGCTATAGGTATAGTTTGGTATTGTAGCATCAATTGAAGCCTTGCTATAGGTATAGTTAGTTATTGTAGCATTTACGTAAGCAGGTATTGTAGCATCAATTGAAGCCTTGCTATAGGTATAGTTCGGTATTGTAGCATCAATTGAAGCCTTGCTATAGGTATAGTTAGTTATTGTAGCATTTACGTAAGCAGGTATTGTAGCATCAATTGAAGCTTTGCTATAAGTATAGTTCGGTATTGTAGCATCAATTGAAGCCTTGCTATAGGTATAGTTAGTTATTGTAGCATTTACGTAAGCAGGTATTGTAGCATTAATTGAAGCTTTGCTATAGGTGTAGTTTGGTATTGTAGCATCAATTGAAGCTTTGCTATAGGTATAGTTAGTTATTGTAGCATTTACGTAAGCAGGTATTGTAGCATCAACTTCAGTCTTAGTGTAGTATTTACCACCAATAGTAGCTTGAACATATGAAGTTATAGTTCCATCAATCGAAGCTTTGCTGTAGGTGTAGTTTGGTATTGTAGCATCAATCGAAGCTTTGCTGTAGGTGTAGTTTGGTATTGTAGCATCAATCGAAGCTTTGCTGTAGGTGTAGTTTGGTATTGTAGCATCAATCGAAGCTTTGCTATAGGTGTAGTTTGGTATTGTAGCATCAATCGAAGCTTTGCTGTAGGTGTAGTTTGGTATTGTAGCATCAATCGAAGCTTTGCTATAGGTATAGTTTGGTATTGTAGCATCAATTGAAGCCTTGCTGTAGGTATAGTTAGTTATTGTAGCATTTACGTAAGCAGGTATTGTAGCATCAACTTCAGTCTTAGTGTAGTATTTACCACCAATAGTAGCTTGAACGTAGCTTGCTATAGTTCCATCAATTGAAGCTTTGCTATAGGTGTAGTTAGTTATTGTAGCATTTACGTAAGCAGGTATTGTAGCATCAACTTCAGTCTTAGTGTAGTATTTACCACCAATAGTAGCTTGAACGTAGCTTGCTATAGTTCCATCAATTGAAGCTTTGCTATAGGTGTAGTTAGTTATTGTAGCATTTACGTAAGCAGGTATTGTAGCATCAACTTCAGTCTTAGTGTAGTATTTCCCACCAATGGTAGCTTGAACGTAGCTTGCTATAGTTCCATCAATTGAAGCTTTGCTGTAGGTGTAGTTTGGTATTGTAGCATCAATCGAAGCTTTGCTGTAGGTATAGTTTGGTATTGTAGCATCAATCGAAGCCTTGCTGTAGGTATAGTTAGTTATTGTAGCATTTACGTAAGCAGGTATTGTAGCAT
>Ga0208147_1000001_pt1 | contig 125635 bp, 106 predicted proteins | sample DEB3_08_DNA_FD_184520 | JGI IMG/M metagenome (GOLD analysis project Ga0208147, IMG submission 184520) | Aqueous microbial communities from the Delaware River and Bay under freshwater to marine salinity gradient to study organic matter... | ecosystem: Environmental > Aquatic > Marine > Coastal ... | reverse complement strand
TAGCCTTTGAAGTTGCAGCAGTATGGTTTCTGATCCTTCGGCTGGGTTTGAAAAGATCACACGTCCAGGATACTGTGTGGCCCAGTCGGTGATGGTCTTCCAATTTTCTTTCAACAGCACCCGCCCCACAATGTAGATGTTGGCAGGGTCCAGTTCAGGCAGTTGCCAAAAACTTGCGTCGGCCCAGGGTCTCAGCAGATCCCAAACTTCGGCCCATTCGTCTACCACGAGTTTATGTGCGCCTAGCATGTGATTCACATTCGGCCCAGAAACTCTTCATTTCAGGAAATGCACGCAAAAAGTCTGTGCCTCTACGGCGATCGTGTTCTGCAAAGAAACGATAAAAGTCTGCCCGAGCCACTGAGTTGTCCTGCCGTTGTCCCTCACGCATCCAGGCAATGTCTCTGCGCAGGCGCTGTACTTCATAGTCGCGGAATCCGTGCAAGTCTGTTGTTACTTGACTTTCCATCCAGTCTGCACAGTGTTCTAACTTCTGAGCATAACTTTCAGGCAGGATCTGCAGGCTTTGCCACGCAGGCTGTCGCAGCACTGGTGTGTCAAACCACACACGTTGATAGGTTTCACTGTAGCTTTGACGCAGGCGCAGGATCCATTCCATGTACTCGCGAAAGCCCGACACTGAAAGATTGTTCATTGTGATAATGAACGTTAGACTGTTGCGATGGGGCACTTCAGTTAGATACTGATTGACATTGCTGAACACACGATCAGCACTCATGCCATGACGTATGTATTCGGCCTGAAATCCGTTGCCTGAGTCCAGGCTAACATACTGCATGAAGTGTTCTATTTGGGTATTGCACAGTCGTTTAACGTAGTCTAGGTATCGTTCAAACAGTGTATCTTCCACTGAAAAGTTCGATGTTACGTTTAGGTGCAAGTCAGGCTTGGGCAAGTCCAACACATAGTCAAACACTCTGTAGGTGTTGCGATCCATCAAAGGTTCGCCACCAGTCATACGGAAATGCTTCAGCTGAGGGTAAAGCGTGGGCCACCACTGCCAAAATGCGTCCACATACGGATTGTTCTCTCGAACTGGGATAGGTTTGCGATTACCGGTAAAGTGAGAAGGATCATTATGAACACGGCTAGTCGGGTATCCTCCCAACCTATCAACTTCGTCAGCCCATGAGCTACTAAACTGAGGACTACAGTAACTGCACTTAAGGTTACAAGCGTGATTAAAGTTAACCTCCACGTAACTGGGTATGACATCATCCTCATCTCCAGTTGAATTGCGTATTTTTTCAAAGTCCACAGCGGCCCAAGGCTCGCCACTGCGATAATGCCTATCGCTTAATTGCCCAAGGTCTTCCATGTTCCAGCAGTACTGACATTCGCTAGGGCGCTGCCCAGCCAACATTAGTTTACGTTGCTGCTTCTTGTAGTCGGTATTGTGCAGGCCACCTGTGCGTTTTAAATCTTCTACTGATATTTGGTGCAAGGGAGGATGATAACATGAGTTGTTGAGTCCTGTTGGTAGGTGCAAACTGACCTGTTTCCATTTGGCTAGACACAAGGCGGCCCCCAAATGAGTTTTCATGAGTTGCGCCGCACTTAGAAACTTGCTTTGCGTCCCCACTGACTCATCGCCTTTGTTATTCATTTTGTCCCAAATGTGCTGATGTGAATTTCCAAGTGCCTAATTGTTGTTGTACAAAATCTAAATTTGAAAACATCTGCGGCAGCGGAAAACTAAATTGATTTTTTTGATATAATTTTTGTTGACTAAAATTCATAGTCTCATAACATAATCTAAAGTCAGGCAAAAAATATTCGTCTAACATTTGCTCAAGTTTGAATTGATCAATATCTTCTTTTTTGGCAACTATTTGGCCAGGTTGTAATCTGGTTTTTTGTTTACTATGATTGTGCCAACCGTGAAGGCCTGTGGGATCTAAAACTCTAAAATACATCCAACTAGCAAACTGCAAAACTAGATCTTTGCGTTTGATATTGACCAATACACATCGTTTTTTTATTTTTTCAACATTTTCTGCCAATACCATTTTTGGAGTAAGTTGAACAACATGCCCCACAGCAAAAACTTTGCAATCTATTAGACTGTGTATATCTTGCCATGGATCATTGCAGTAACCAGTCATACAAATTTCCCCAAAATTCTTTGCCTTAGATAAAACAGCAATCTCTTGCCCCAATGCATGAGTGCCTGTTCTTGGCGCCGCAAGAATTAATATTTGCTTGTTTGTGTCTTGAGCTGTTTGAATTATTTTGTCTAGCATGTTACCAGCCTTCTTGTTGCCTGATTACATCTATTTCACGAGTCATGACACCGCGATTGCGCCAGTCGCTACGATAGTGATATTTGAAAAATGCTGACTGTTCACTTTCCATAATGGCCATGGGCAGATCCAGCTGAGTGCCTAATTCTGGCCCCAGTTGATTGGCCAAAATACGTGGATTAGAATCTTTTACTGTGTCCCACAATTTACTTAATTCATGAAAATCTTGAACTTGAGTATGATCCCAATTGGTCAACATGGTCATATACGTGCCTTGGCGTGCGCCGGCCATGGCCCATTCGCCATGTTCGACATCGGCACCTATGTTATGCCATATAGTGAGATTATCAAGATTGCGTAATACTTGAGTTTTGAATCGTTCGATGCTGGGCTTGATGCCTTTTTGCAAACACATCTTGACGCCTTCGCGAAAGCCTGCACGCCAGGCATGATAAGGCGACTGGTTAGGATATGTTGTTGAGTAGCAGTCATACATGGCCCAGTACAAGGGATCAAAACAGAATTCAACTTCGGTTTCTGCACGCCCGTCGGTGGCTTCGTGCGTGCGCATGTTCTCAACAAAAGTTTTAGTCCACGAACTCAATCCGCCATTGCCATACATCAATCCGTTGACATGGTTGCGGGCACGCCAACGAAACACAGCCTTTTCATACTCTAGCGTAGGGAGAACCAGAGTTTGATTAAAAAACGCTGGATCGGGGATGTTATCACCGTCAATGAGTACAAAACGTTCTGTGTCACTGGCCCGGGCAGCTGCCTTGTGTGCTGCGTCACTGCCCTTGACCCCGTCCACTCGTCGGGCCCAGGGAACCATGTTTTTAATTTTTACCCAAAATTCTTCACGTTGTGGTTCATCATAAGTCAAGTAAATGCAGTCTAAATCTGCTATATCAATCTGTTTCATAAGTTTGTTTGCTCCATCGTTGGTGCGGTTCGGTTTCTGCAACCACTATGGCTACATTGTCAGAATGACACGGTGTTCCTGTATCACTAGGTACTAGTTTTACAACAGTTTTCCAAATTTTTTCTACTAATTTACCGTCACATACTCGCACATGCATGGAAGACCGAGCAAATGTTTCCGAGTCGATCTCAATGTATGTACCAGGCAAGTCTTCCATGCTGTAGAATAACGGAACCCCATCCTGGTGATATAATCTAAAAAACACCGGCTGGGGCTCAGGCATAGCATGTAATATGCTCCAAAATTCATCTATTTGCATGGCGTAAATCTTTAACGTGGTAATGAAATGCACCCCATTGTGTCATTGTGTTTACTCTCATCATGTAATTTTTAAATTCCCAAACCAATTCGTCTTGCCATGATTCACGATGGGTTCCAGCAATATGTCGTTTCATGTGTACTATTCTTGGATAATCAGCAAATGGCATGGTACACAGTTCTGGCCCAACAATATTGGCAGCCATGGCATATACAACATCAGTTGACGGCACTTCTTCAGGAAACTTTAGTAATTTTCGATATTCTGTCCAGTTTTCAAATATATTACGTACTGTGCTAAAAAACTCTTGTGCAGTTTCTGACCTACGCCAGTATGTAATAGCATTGTAAACGTCAGGCAAGTTGTTGGCATCAAATACTTTTCGATAGTGACGTGCGGCAGCCCGTTGGTCTTTCCAATCTCTACAACCAGTGCTGACAACAATGTCTCGATTTCGAAGCATGTTCCACCAGTGATCAATGTGACTGGTAATCATCATGTCGGCTTCTAGTTTGATTGTTTCTCTAAATGGTGTAGCTTGAAACACCTGCCAGTCGTTGGCATAAGGGTTTTCTGCCAACGGATAAGGAAATTGGTGTACGTAATCAAACAACACATCTGTACCAACTTGCTCGTTAGTTAACAAACATATTTGTGCATCTGGGTGCCAATATTTGATTGTTTTGGCCAAGGTGCGAGCACAATCAATGTAATTTACATCTTTGCTATTCTGTGCTACTATCAAGTAGCCTTGTTCTGCAATCGGTTTCAACGATTTCCCCTAAATGTTTTTTTCCCATGGCATGAAAACTGTATCCTGCGATTGACATCTGATAAGGTTTACTTTGGGAATCAATGTACTCTAATCGGTAGTGATCTTGATCTAATTTTTCTAATTTAGTATCGGGCATTACACTGGCCAACGGCCATGGTATTTCATTAACTTTAAATGTTTGTCCACTTACAATACCTATTGCAATACTTAATGCAAAGTCATTACGATACGTTGCTTTTTGAATTCCATACAAGTCCCTGTAGTGTTGCCAATTATTTCGTATCATGTTCATGCAATCAAATATGTATTGTGCGGTATTTGATCGTCTAAACATCATTACGGTTGCCCACCACATGGGCAATTTGTGTTGCCCAAAATAGTTTAATTCATCTAAATATCCTTGATTATCGTGTGACCTGTTAGATAGATCAAACGCCAATCTATGACACATGAAATCTGCGTGATTCCACAGTTGATTTAAATCACTGTCTGCTACTACATAGTCGGCATCGAGTACAAGCGTATGATCCCAGGGACTAAGAGCGTAGGCATCGGTTCTACCAGCGTTGTGCCACGATACAGTTTTTGCATAGTCCTCAAAATAACGTGTTCCTCCTGCGGCAGGTAAGGCTTTGATGACTTGATCAAATCTTTTATCTGACTCCGCGTCTTCTTGGTCGGTGACAACAGCCACTGGAATGTTGAGGTGCCTACGAATGTTTTGAGCCGACCAAGCAGCCATTTCCAAATAGTCTGTTTGTTCATTGTTGAAGGCAAATATTAGTGCGCCGCGTGTCATCTTTTTTTCTGGTTTTGCTCGTGTTCTACTAACCAAGCGTTCATTTGTTCTTGCCAGCGTTGTTGACTTTGAGCATATAACTCTTTGGTGTCTACTCGGATTGGATTTTCATATAGGTCTAACAGCACTGCTTCTGCGCCTGAACAAGTCAACAGTGTAGTTTGTAATTCAGGACCAGCACGCCACATACCGCCAGCATAAGCAAACAGCATTTTGGCTTGATATTTTTCTTTGAGCGTTCGTTTGGCTGCTTCGTGATCAAAACGTGCTCGTGCGTGAGCAATTAATGCATTAGTATCCATGCTTTATTGTACAGGAGTTTTAGGTAAAAGTAAAGGGGCTGTTGCCCCTTTTTGGTTAAGCTGTTGTAGCCGCCACAGTTGGTGTGCCCCAACTGGCTGATGTTAGATAAGTTGTTGCTGGTGGGTAATAGGTAACAATGGTACAAGGAGCTGTGCCAGGGGTAGCGCCTGAGGCCGCTGTGCCGCCCGAAATTGCGTCGCCGTCCGATGCTGACCAAGTAGTAGTTATGACCAGTTGTGTGCCTGCTGTTGCTGTCTTGGCTTGATGTTGGATGTAGTTATTAGTATAAGGTGCTGTGTCAGCAAATTGCTTGTAGAGTATTTGATCGCTAGTAGTCAAATTGTACCAGCCTAGACTTGTTTGTAGTGAAGCAGGAGTTCCAGTCCCGCCAATTTTGGTTACACCGGTGTATGACGTGGCTGCTATGGTATGTGCAGTGCCTGCTCCGGAAATCCAAATGTCGCCACACAAGGTGTTAGCTAAATCGTTCCATTCTGGATCACCTAAAGCACCTGTGGAGGTTTTGCTTACATCTATTTTGATCAGGCCGCCGCCATTGAAAAAATAACGAGCCGCGTTGGCAGAAGACCAGGTAATGGTATTTGTAATTGTGATTGTCCATGTAGCGCCCGATGTAGCTGCGGTTTTAGAATTTGTACCCGTCCATCCAGTATTTTGAGAACCTATTGCTACAGCGTTGTTTCTATTGGTAGTAATGTTTGTCAAGTCGGTATTAACAGCCGAAAGTACACTGATCAATGTTCCAGCAGTAGGGGCTGCTCTTGAAGTGATTGAAGTATTGGTTTGACTGCCCATGCTTGCAATTGTATTGACCAAACTAGCCCATTGTGTAGCAGTTACAGTGCCAGCGGCGCTGACAGTGGCCAATGCACTTTGTCCCCAACCTTTATCGCCGGATCCGGTGCTCCATAGATCATTAACGTTTGCTCCTGATGTGGTGCTAACAAATCCGTTGTAGTCTGTGGCTTGAATTAGGCCGCCTGATGAATAAGTCATTGTCTCTGTTCCTGTTTAGTTCTTGATAGTCACAATCGCTTCTATTGTACCGGGTTCTGGGGTGTTCTTGTCAACCAGGCTACGTCCAATTACGTTGAACGCTGTGGCTTCTCCGGGCAGGGCCGCTCTAGCAATACCGTTTCCGGCACTTACTAGTCGATCTCCTTTCTTGATATAACCAGTAACCTTAACAGGCACACGACCAGTCATAGCAACTTTGGGGTGAGTATTGTCTTCGCCGGCAGCGCCGTTCATAGTATACGCTGGTCTAGTACTTATCACACCAAATACATTTTCACTTAGATCAGTCTTAGAACGTGTGATTTCTTTGGTACCGCCAAGCTCAACAACTGTGCCGGGCTCAAGAGTCTCATCGGCTTCAAATCTTTCTGCAACGTCAGCATAAAGTGCCGTTGTAGCAGTAGCAAATACTTGGTTAAAGTAGTTGGCGCTGGAACCAATGTTCCCCACGCCATTTGATCCTGTTTTAGCAATGCTTTGAACACTGACCACGTTGGCATAAACTGTCGTAGTATCAACAACAACCACGTTGGCTGTGCCTGCTACAGTAAAGGCTATATTACCATTGGGCGCATTTATTTCACCCTTGGATGTGCCGTTTTCAAACTTGGTTACAGACACACCCAAACTTAAACCTGTAAGTTGTGATCCATTGCCTAAAAAATAAGTGCCTGCAATATTAGCAGCAGATGTGATGTTGCCTGTAGCACTCACAAGACCAGTAGTTCGTAAATTGCCTGCTTGTACGTTAGCAGTTGCAGACACATTGGCAGCCTGCATCAGTGCGGATGTAATAATGTTACCACCAGTGATATTGCCTGTGGCTGTAATTAAACCTGCGGTTGACACGTTGGCTGCAATTACATTGCCGCCGGCTGTGACAACCCCCGTAGCAGACACATTGCCTGCAGTGATTATGTTTCCGCCAATTACGTTGCCTGTAACAGTGGCCAAACCTGCAGTAATCAAGTTAGCGCCAGTGATGTTACCTGTGGCTGTAACTAATCCTGCTGTGGTAATATTACCACCTATTACGTTGCCTGTAACTGAACTAAATCCTGTAGTCAAAACTCCAGTAGCTTGTACAATGGCCGTAGTAGCACCGCCTGCTGTAATCACCACGTTGCCACCATTTCTGAGGTTGCCAGCAAACACAGTGTCTGCCGAATTGCTCATGGTGATACCTTTGAATACAGTGGGGAACAACACAGATGTTGGAGCCGCGGCAGTGAAGGTTGCGTCCTTGGACACCAGGCCCACTCTGGTACCTGCTACATAAAGGCCAGTCACATAGTGAGGAGTTGCTGTGTTGTCGTTGACTGTTTCAGGAATTGCACCAGCGGTGCCTTCTGTTGATGTAAATGCAGGCCCCACTACAATGAAACTGGAACCTGTGTATACTTTGACCTGTTGGTTTGTGGTATCGTACCAGAGGTCACCTGTGACGTTGGATGAAGGTTGAGTGGCGCTGGCAGTGGCGGCACTGATTGTTTTGAATATGCTACCGTTGTAGACTTTCAGCAAGTTGTTGGTTTTGTCCCACCATAGTTGCCCTGTAAGAGGTGCTACTGGAGCCGAAGTATTTGATCCGTTTTCCAACAGGTGTATAAAGTTTTCATCCAAAAACTCCCCGTACCCTGCGTAATTTTTACCCACAAGGGTCATGCTACTTGCGGTGTTTACTGTACCGTCGTTAACTGTGGCAAAAACTGTGCCGTCAGTAAGATTGATTGTATATGCCATGTCTGTTTCCTAGTTCAATATTTATACAGCATTGATATTGCTCAATGTCTGAATTCTCAGCGTGTAGTCAATTTGAATTTGACGATTTAAACTCTTTTGCACAGGGTGAAAAATCACGTGTGTAATTAAGCGCAAATTATCTGCGGCTCCGTTCCAGGCCTTGAGTCCTAGTTCATCAAACACAAATTCACCGTTGAAATTGGTTGAATTATCAAATGCTTGTTGTTCTGCGGGCTCACCGTAGTCCAACAAACATTGTACCAAAATATCAGTATAAACGTTTCCAGACGTGTGAAACACAGTCATTTTGTTGTTGGTTGGGTCTGTGTCAGCAGCTGAGTTATCATTAACAACTTTGGCATAGGTTTGATTGTACAAGTCTGCGTTTTGCCCTGTGGTGTTTGGAGGCAAGTAAGTAATCACCCCGGTAGGATCTACTGAGCTTCCACCGTTGCCAAACGCCATTTGATAGATATAACCAATATTTCTATCACTGAGTGTTTGAGCCATGGCAATAGATATGTTTTCATAATGAATGGCGTTGTGATCATTGTAAAAAATTTCGCCGCTGTTGGGGTCATGTATTTTTACATGCCCGGTAATTTTTGCCAATCCTGCCGAAATCATGCACGGCCCTCCACATAAGTTTTCTGTGTTTTAGGATCAAAAATTCTCATGTGCGCCTGAACAGATATAGATCCAGTTTCGTTGGGCCGACTGGGTTTTTTCTGTGTTTTGGGCTCAACTGGTTGTTTTTGTTGTGTGTTTGACATGGTCACTTATTTAGCCTGCTTTATTCACCGCGCAAGAACCTTGCGGCTAGAGTATTGGTATCTTGCAGAGCTACACCGTCACTGGCAGTTGTTTCTCCTTGTTGATACCAAGTCACGCCCTGGCGTACCAAAATAGTCACTTCGCTACCAGCAGCTGGTGCTTGCAATACAGGATACACAGCGCCATCTACTACAAATTCAATGGTTACTGGGTCAAACTGGCTTAAGAACCAGCGATATTGGCTAGTTGCAGAAGTATCGCTGTATTTGTATTGCCGTACTCCCCCAACGTAGACTTCGATTGACAAATTTTCTGTTGAGCTGTCGTCAAAATCAGTAACGTCAATGCTTGGTGCATAAAATACGCTGGTTGTGCCGTCTCCCATGCCGGTGTCGCTTACAATGTAATCTTGATATCGTTGATCTAGTAAATTACCGCGCCCAATATCATAGACATTTGCTCCTGCTGTGTGGGTAGTAGCTGCGGTTCCTGCGGTACCACGCAACAGACTGCTAACGGTGTTGAAAGCCGTGTCTCTGTAGCGGTACATGATCCGTTCGCCATCGATGGTAATTACCCCAAACACTCCTAGCTCAAGATTAGGTTCGCTCAGCGCAGAAGCATCTGTTACATGAATAGTATCAGCAGAAGCACTGAGATCTTGACTTAGTGTAGTTGAGGTTGCAGCAGTAATTCGATATGTGGCTTGTACCCCCCGCATGTCTTGGAATATTCTAAAAGCCATGGATTCTGGAACTACGCTGTCAGTAAACATGGTCACCGCAAGAATTTGTCCAGGAGCAATGGGGCCTGCGGCCAAAACCAAAGTTGCACTTTCGAGGGTTGACCCGTCATCTTCAACTGTAAAATCGGCTCCCTCAAACAATCTATATCCATCTAACGTTACCCACAAACGTCCAGCATTGACACTAGTACGATTCAATAAAAAATCATTACTGTAGACTGCGGTACCAACGGAATAATCATATGACCCAGGATCTCCTGAAACAGTTGCAGCATCATAAACTGTGCTGTCATACGGTTCGGCGATGGTCAATCCACTTACTATAGGTCCATTGAATATCAGGGTCACTGGATTTTGTTGTGCTGTGTCATTCCAAGTGGTTACAGTAAACACATCATTTAGGTTTACTCCTGAAGAAATTTGTAGTGTTTGTCCTATTGCTCGATAATCTGCTTCGGTACTCACACTGATCAATATTCTAGCACCACTACGTGGAGGATCAGTAAACACCACTTGACGCCCAGGTGTGTTTGATCCTGACCAGTTAGTTACGCTGTAGGTTCCTATGATGGCGCCAATACTTTGTACTTGTAGTATATTGTCCACCCAGACCTGGATATCGTTGGGAGCATCAATAATGCTTTGGCTGTAGCCGCCACGTTGAGGTAACCCAAAACTCACCTCAACATTATCACCAATCCATTCAATACCTTCAGGTGGTTGTAGTCGCAATCCATTGCGTGTGACCACCATGTTGGCAGAATTACTGCCTTGCATGCTGTTGATTAATGTAATCACAGGTGTAGCTACCATGTTTGCATCAGCTACCTTGTACTGTGTCTGTGGAGTGCTCCAACTGTAGTCAATTGTGGCTGTGCCCGTACCTGTGCCTGCGCCTGTAGCAGTAAAAGTTACTCCCACTGTGTTTTCGGCAGCACCTATTGAAACAAAATCAGTGGTGCCAAGTGTGGCAATGGTATATTGGTTGCCTTTGATAAAATAACCAGCTTCAACTGTGGTCAAGCCAAATGCTACTAGGGCAATACCTGATCCTGGGCCGTAACTGGTGCCAAGATCAACTTCGCTTGCAAGTGTGGGCACAAAATTGATCCAGTAGTCTGTGTTAGTAATAACAACTCCAGGTGGCACATTCTGCTGTGCGCGGTAATAATTGCCACTGTTGTTTACAATGTCTAATCTTGAATAACTATTCAAAATATTCCAGGCAGTGCTGTCAATATAAGGTGTCCAAGTGATGCCACTAACTGACTCGCCATTCACAAACACATAGACATCACTGATTTCTGCGGTGTTTACTGGAATTATAACAGTGGCGCCAATGTCTCCGCCAAGGTAATTGGCACGATACAATTGACTGCCGCCGCCTAGCTCGTACACCGAAATGTTCACAATATCGCCTGCTGTCACAGTCAGTAATGTGATTGTGTAATCGTCCCAGTCGATGGTAAAATCAGTGCCTGGCACAAGATCTATTCCAGTGGTAATATTACTGACCAACACCTGCACTGGATGTTCGACAACACCTGCCCAACTCAAAGTTGAAGTTACAGCAGGTTCGTATGTGTATCGTATGGTTCCCAGTTGGAATCCATGTCCGTCACGGCTCCAGTCGGCACCCGATCTAGTGTACACACGCATGTCTAGCGTGTCAAATTCTGCACCATTGACTAACTCTTCAGGCGCATGTCCTTCATAAACATCAACAAACTGGCCGCCGTCAACATCAATATCTGTGGGCAAAGTTCCTAAAGTAGTGTCAGTAAATTCGCTTTGATATTCTGCATCAACTGCAAGTGGGTCTCCTAAGAAATAATCTCCATACACTTGCACACCGGGATAATCAACCCCGTCAATTAAAAGCGGCAATTCCAATCCGGGTTCACTTACTCCGGGAACATATAAGCCCATGGTGCGATCAACACCTGTGAGACCTTGGCCGTTGTTGTACGTTCCAGCGTTTACTAAAGTCCAATCTTCAAGATTAAATTCAGGGCCCACAACGGCGGTTGAATCTGAGCTACTTGCTTGCCACACTCTATCATCGTAGCGAACCAAAGTGCCGTCTTGGTAGGTACCATTTGGGCTCCAAGTTTGAACATCACTGAAGTACTGGAATCTATCATATTTGATCACAGTGCGAAAGCTTCTAACTAGATTATAGTTGTTTTCTGCTCCAGTTTGTTCAGTATTAAACGTTTCGCCGGTACCTGACCCAATTAGATGCACATAGGCTCGTACGCCTGTGCCGTTACCACCGCTGAATTCAACTGTGGGCGTGCTACGATATCCTTGACCAGGATCAGTTATTGTGACTGCTACTACCTGGCCCAAGCTGTTGATAACCGCTGTACCTTGTGCTTCTACTACAGCATCGCCCACAAACGTCACTTGAGGTGGTTCATTATATCCTGATCCACCATCAACTATTTGTACATTGTCAATATTCAATAGATAATTTGTATACCATTGTGAGTAAGGCCATGTTTCCCATATTGTACTTGACGCAGAAAAATCACTTTGAGTATTGATACCAGCATTAAAACTTGTAGAGTGTTCATAAGGCAACAAGATTGGACTGGTATATTTTGCTACTTGCAAATCGGTGTTAAAATATGCTGGCAAATCAAAGTCTGTATTGTCTCCAAATGCCTGATCGTTACCAGTATACTTCAAATTGAATTCTCTAATGCTCACATGATATGGCTTGACTTCTTGAATATAGTCTGCCACAAATTCTTGGTTGTCTCGACGATAGTTTTGGAACGGTAGCAGTTCTCGAATTCTATGGTCTACATCAATCAAAGATGTTTTAACTAACCATTCGGGTGCTGAGAATTCGCTCAATACAAAGTTAAACATCAGCACCAAGGACCGGTTACGTTCAATAGCCAGGTCGTCGATAAACAACTCTTCATTGATGGCTTGAATAATCTTTCGAGTTTCTATCACTGGCTCTTGATCATAGTACTGTGCATCAAATACTTCAAGATCAAATCCAAATCTGCCCAGTGCATAATCCCACAGCTCTGCTGAGAATTTAATAGTGCCATCTTGTAACACCACACGTTCCCATCCGGTGTCAGTGCTCAGATAAATTTCGTACTTGCCCTGGGCATTGGCTGTAACTTTAACCGAGCTGCCAACGTCAACTGTGAGCGTACTCAACGCTGCGTAGTTTGCAACTTCTGTGATTACCTTGGTACTGGGGTTGTATCCTGGGCGGTTCCATACAATGTAACTCCAGTAGTCTGGGGTGTTGTATCCTTGCACACTGGTCAGCACCAACACACGTTGTCCTGCTGTAACGTCACTGTTTTGTACAGTGTAAATGGTCCACAGACCTCGATTGTCGCTGTCAGAAACCACTAGGTATTTGTAACCAATGGGTATAGGACCATTGGGATTGCTCCAAATTGGTTCTTGGAATCCTAGTATTTCTTGAGTTGCCACACGCAGATTCCAGTTGGTTACTGTTACCCCATTTACTACTGTTATTTGACTCGGCTCAGGTTCGCTGGAATTCAGCAAGTTAAAGATTCTTGTTTCAACAATAGGGTATTGTGCTAATATTGCATTAGCTTTAGTGAGATAATTCTTGAGTGCGGCAAAACGATCCACAAACATGCTTTGTCTTGGACGGAACTGCACACCATAACGTTCGGCTGGACTTAGATTAGGGTCCGGCACCAAATTACCAAAAGTGTCTACTCCACAAAAACTATCTAGGAATTTTCGGTACAGATTTGAACTTAAAAACCCGTCTGCGCGATCCTGTGGAATTAATTCATATTCCACGTGAACATTGTCATTGGTCAACTCACGATCAAACTCAATGCTGATAATGGTGTCACTGGCTTCAATATAATCAGCACTATTATACAGTGCAATGGTACTGGCATTGATAGGTGCCATGTAGGCTATGCCGCTGGCACGAGGATCTTGAATGTATGATGCTACAGTACTAGCTGGTAATGTTTTACCCAGTTGTGTGGCAGTGACTGTGATGCCTCGTACCCAAAAATAATATTCAGTAGCAAATGTTCCGTCTACGGTAAGTTTAGTATTAACAGTATAAGACGCAGTATTCAACGGTACGCCTTCGCCGGTGTAGCTGCCTGGTGGTTGATCACTGACTACCCACTGATACACATCAACTTCGCTGCCCGGGAACAACTGTGCCCAGCGTCGACTTGCGTACACTATTGAATCTTGGTTAGGATCAATAAATCTTAACGAACTAACGTCCCACCACAATTCGCCTATATGTTCTGCGCCCCAGGTGGTTCCTGTGATATTTACAAAACCAACATTGTAGGATGCAGGATCTACAGCACCAATGTAGTCAAGATTCTGTCTAGCGGCTCCTAGTATTCTACCTTGCAACGGATTGATAAAATCTAAAAATTCTGACTTGGCACTAGTGATACGATCGTACAAAAATACACTGTTCAATAAACGAATGTCTACTACAGGCTGCTGTTGTCTTAGCACTGTCCACGACGGTGTACGAGTAGCGTTTTCAAATACAAATACTGCGCCAAAATCAGCAGTACTGTCACTGTAGTCGTTTTTGGGTGCGCCGGCCATGAGCACACCAGAAGTATAGTTTACTGCTGTGCCAAAACCATCATATGGTGCAACATCTGCATTGTTGATCTGTTGTCCAAAAACAAATTTGCCCGGATTGGTTATCAATAGTGTTGAGCTAGGGAGATAATCGTATGTGTATACTGATCCACTCTGTACAATAATTGAAAAGAAAACAGTACTGCCAGCATCAAAGAAAGTGGTTCCATCGTCAAATTCTGCTTCTAGATATAGCGTACCTTGTGGTGCGCCTACCACAAGGTTGACCGCAGAATCATCAATGCTTAAACTGGCACCAAATCCTGCATATTCTGTGGGATATGGACTGGTGATTGTTTGAGTCCAAACAAATGTTTCAAACCCTAAATCGTCAAATGTTGAGCCTATGGTACCGGGTGCTACTTGAAGTTTATTAAATTCTGGAGCAGCATCGGAGTTCTTCACGCTGAGCGTTAAATATCCAGCGGCATCAACTGTGGCCAATACGTTTAATACCGACAGTGAAATTTGTTGTGCTAATGCACGAACTTCTACACTGGCCAACACTGTAGTTGACTCTAATTGAGTCCAATAGGCTGTATTGGTCAATGCTGTAAATGCAGGTACATTTTGTATAGAAACGTAGATTTGTGCAGTACTGCCACTTGTGTTGTAGACCACAGTGTTGACGTCGTATCCAGTGGATGATGACCAAGACCCAGGTACTACAACCTCAATGTTGTTTACACAAATAGTATCGCCGTTGTCAAGGTCGGCCATGGGTATGGTGCTGGTAATAGTACCATACACGCGACTTTGGTTAACAAAACGCTCAACTACGCCACCTTTGAAAACTTGTTGACTACTCTGTGGCTCTCCTACATACAAACTACAGTTGTTGCTGCAAATGTCTGTGGCTTGACCAAAGTTTGAGAACTCGGCTATAATGTTTTGGTCAATTTCTTGAACCTGCTGAAATTGATTGGTTTCTATTTCAATTATGTCACCTGTGACCAAGTCAGCATTTATAGTAATAATGTTACCATTTACAGTGAATGTATTGATTAAGCCTGGACCGGCATCTACACTGTTTTGTTGATTGATCAAAAACTGACCGTTCAGCAACACGCTTACTGGTCCAGTGACTGACCCAAGCACTGTGAAATCAATTGTGCTGCCGTCGGTACCATAGATAAATTTTTGAACACTGCGGTCAAATACATAAGTTGACCCAGCTTCGGTGAAAGTTTCAACTTCGTTTACTGTTATAGTCAAATTATTGACGCTGGTTCCGCCCAGTGATGTTCCTAGAATAGTTATAGTATCATTGACTGCGTAGTCTTGCCCACCACGTACTACTGTTACTACATATGACGAGTCACTTCGACTAACATCAAATTTAGCACCAAATCCTGACCCAGATGTGCTGTACTGACTGAGATTACTGTAAGCAGCCGAGCCTGCTGCTGCCAATCCCGTACTGCTCACTGTGTCAATGGCATTTGCTATGGCTTTGTAAGGTGTACCAATCAATACCTGGCGTCCGTCTGTGGTGCAGCATACACTGTGTCCAAATCTATCTCCGGCAGTGAGTCCACCCGTGACATCGCTAGAGTCAATAGTGTAAACATAAGTAAAATATTCTTTGGCAGACACAACCAAGATGTCTGCACTGATAAATGATATCAAAAATGTTACCGTTGTGCCGGCAAACGTATAATCAAGGTTGGGTCGTAGTAGATTACCGTTTAGTTTGATACTGAATGAATAAATGTTATCAGTTTCTACTGTGGCCAAGCCCAATCTACGACCATTGGCGTCTAGATCATCTGCTAAGTTTTGTGTCACAGCAGTGTATGGAATTTGATAACTGTTGTATCTTGCAAATTCAATCAACGTTTCTTCTAGCACAGTGCCCGAGCCCGTAGCTGATCCAGTAGCGGTAAAGGTAACACCCACTGTGTTTGAAGCAGCGCCTATTGAAACAAAATCTGTGGTACCCACAGTTAGAATAGTGTATTCTGTTCCAGGTACAATAGCGGTGGCATTAACCAGCCCTGGAGTATTAATAAAAGTCACTGTATTAAGATCAGTAATAGTGTAATCTACTCCCACTGTTTGAACCTGTCTGTTTAGAGTGACTTTCAATTGATATATGTTGTCAATTTGAATTGAATTATTGATATTCCAGGATTTAGTTGACCCGTCGGCAAACACCTTTAATTGCTGCTGTTGCCAATCAACCTGACCATAGGCATGTACTTGATTTGCACCTGGTGCTCCTACATATATCCAGCGTTCGTCTTGGCTGACTGCTACAGAATATCCCATTTCTCCTGCTACAGCACGATCTGGTGCTGTAGGCGGGGTTAACAATTGCCATGTGGTATAAGGAATGCTGCCTGGTTCGCCAAGAAGAGGATCTCGGAAAATTACAAAAGCATAGCCTACATTAGCAAGACTGGCGGTACCTTGACTGGCACTGGCTCCAGCGGCGGCCCAAGTTTGGTTGCCAAAATCAGCGGCGTTGCCCAAGCCTCTTACGCCGGTGGTTTCCACTGTAAGTATTGAATCGCTTGTGCCAATGGGGCTGACTGGTATGTATTGGTCTCCATAACTTTTGACATATACATAAATCGCACCGTACTCTGTGCCAGAACCAAATCCATATCGGGGACTACCCACTAGAGCAGCCAGTCTATTGCGGGCTTGCGCCACACTGGCACCATACTGTTCGCCCGCATCTAGCAACACAGGATTCAATGAGATAATATCAGAAAATACACTGTTCTTTTGTAAAACTTCCCATAGGCCTGAGCCGTTGTTGTCTACCCAGACTTTGGCACCTGGTAGAATATTGTTGGCATATGGCAAATTGATCACATCGCTGGCCTGGTCCACACGCATAGTCTGTAAGGTGAATCCCAGTCCTAGTCCATTGGCTACCACACGATCGCCAGTAAAATTAAACGCTATATTCACTGTGGTCAAATTTGCCACTGATAATACCTGATATACACCGTTAATTTCAGGGTCAAAGAATTTAATAATTAGTTTATTGCCTGCTGTCAAGCCATGTTGAGCGTTAAAAATCACACGGCTTGTGCCATCTAAGTTGTCGCAAACGTGCTGGATTACACCAGGTACAGCTTGGGCACGATATATGTTCCAGTCGTAAGAGTTGACCTTGGCCACCCATATACTGGTTCCCACTTGAATAGCATCAATATTGGCAGCAAGGCTGGCTGCATTCTCAATGTCAAATACTGTGATATCAACATCTTCAAGATTTACATAACCAGCACTTGGCAGAGCCGTATCTGTTGGTAAGTCCGTGGTTACTGGCAAGATATCAGTGGATGTTAATGCAAAACTTTGTCGCCACACATTACTGAAGAAGATAGTTTGATCAGCTTCACTTGCCTGTTGTGGATAAATTACTTGTACTAAACTAGGATTGCTATCTAACAATGCGCGATTTAGCCTTAGTTCAAAGAAACTACGGTTTGCATTGGCACCATATACTGCACGTTGCACTGCCCAATTTTCATAGATGTCATAGTCTGCAGATTCTTTTCCAAGATTGGCTTGTTTGAATAGTTCTGCCGCAAGTATAGTACCTTTAGTTCTAAGGAATTGTCGGTATACATTTACTTGACTAACATCGTCTAAATTCAACGCAGCCATGTATTGGCGAGGTTTAAATCCAATCAGACCATATGCCAACAAATCGTTGTCTGATTCAATATTGGCTGTGTTAATATTGTAGCTATTAGCTAGTTGATTGGCTTTGTTGGCCAAGTTAGGTAGTAAACCTAGTTCAATTTGAGTGTAATCGCTTTGGGTCCAAACATTAAAATCAAATTTGTCGGTAGGTTGCACAATGGTCAGTGCTGACCAATAGACATTTTTATATTTGACAATTTCGCCTTTGCTATAGGTTCGTAAACCAGTCCATTCTTGAACATTGTCTTGATTTAATATAAATCCTGGAGTATCAACACTTCCAGTCCAATCTGAGGTGGTAAGTGCCACCAAAGTCAACCGACTTTGTCTTGCGCCGGTCACCGGATCATAGATCAAATCTCCAAACACACTTTGATTGTTTAAAACAATCATGTGTTCGTAATTGGTAAATCTCATATCAATATAACTGATAGCATCTAGATTTAATGGTTCAACAGAGAACCTATTGCCTAGTCTAACAATATTGAGTGAACGCTGTGGTATTTCTTGTGAATTTTGATTCAACAGCAAGTTTTCTGTGGTTTCGACGTTGATGCTATCAACCACAGCAAGTGGTCTAGTAATTTCTAGTTTGGCAGCCAGTGGATTAAGATTGATAATTGCATCTTGACCCCAGCCTTGCTGACTCCAATACAAAAATTCATTGATCATGCGCGGCCAATCTAACACATAACCATTGGCGGTGTTGGTAAATGCCAATCCTTGTGTATCTAAAAGTTTACCGTAACTGGCCAAGAAATCACACACAGTAGTTTCGTTGCTGAATACAAATCCATATGGTACTTGTATCACAGTATCAGTGTAAAATGTAGGAATACGTACGGTGATACCACCCGAGCTGTAAGTAGCCAATTTGCCCACAGCCTGGCTTTGCAGAATGTTAAAATAAGGCTGCGAATTACCAAATCCAAACACAGCATAACCATTGGCAACTTTTTGCACAGCCACGCTACTGTATCTCACTTGATCAAAAGGTTGATTCTTGTACAACAAAATGTCATAACTTTGATCAGGAATCAACAAAGCAGTGTTGGTTGAATTAGGACTAGATTTTTCTGTAAACAACTTGATATATTGTTTGTCACTAAATGACGCCATACGATAGCACAATCGTACATCTAGATTTTTAAGATCCGCAGTCAATAAGTCAGTTGAATCAATGCCAGTCTGACGATTATAATCCACAATCCAATTGATATAACTGGCCTTGCTTGTACCATTGCCATATACTTCAACGCCGTTAGCGTCTAAACGATAGCGATCATCAAGTAGATATTGGTCGTAGTCTAAATTGTATCGATATCTATCACGATCAGCGAACAAAGCAAAAAACTTTGCTGGTCGTGTTACCGCCAGCACATGCATCACAGAAAATGGATACGATGAACTATTGTACCATGATGCTTCAACCGGGCCGCCGTCGCCTAACGCCCAACTCTTAGAAAATTTACTGTTAAGACCTGTATTCAAAGGAGTAAATCCTACCACAGAATTAAGCGGGCTCAATAAATTGCCTTCGCTGTCGGTAGGAATTACCGAGGTCAACCCTGGTCGCACATAATTTGGGACTGTGTAGGGTGCAACAGGATCAGCCACTAAACCAATTTCTAAATCGTCCCATAACACCAAGTTGTCAGAAGTGTAAGGGGCCGGACCATAACGATCTTGCCACCAGGCAGGCTCATCAGTTAATCCCAACATTTCCCACGGTGTTAGGCTAGGTTGTTCTGTATCGTAAAAATACCGATAAATTCCCCGCCAGGCACCTAACAACGGTTGATTGTCAAGGCGATTGTTACTGCTACTGTAGTTGTAGGTAAATTCGTTGCTGGCCAAATAATTTTGCTGATTATAGTCTAGTTTATTCCATCCACAGTAGGACAAGAAATCACTATTAAAGATAGTGTTGATTTCTTCAAACGTGTATCCTGTGTCGCGAAACTGCCCAGGTAACACATCATCTATAGTGAGCGGCACTGGATTGTCATCTAGTTTAAGATTATTATAAATTCGTGTTTCAAATTCCAATAACACATCATCGCGAATGTCATCAAACACAGGAGTGGTACTACCATCATGGCCTAATATAAATTGTGCTGTTCCATTACTGGTTACCTGAGTGATCAACGCTGGTTTCCAAGAAGGATACAGTCCTAATTTGGTAGGTGTGTTAGGTAGAAAACTTCCATAAGTGGTGTTGTATTCATTGATCAGTATTATATCTCCTGGTACCAATGGAGACAACACAGTGATACGTGGACCGTCAGTGGCCACAGTATAGTCTGTACCTCGAGTTAACTGCTGACCATTGAGATATACCAAAAGACCAAGATAATTTTGAGTAGTAAAATCATACACCTGTACAGTATCAAAAACATTGGTGGTGATAAAACTCACAGTGTAAGAATTGCTGGCATAGGTTATACCAGCAGGAATCATGTCGCTCCAATAAAATGGTTGAGTATCTAGTTTGCCCAAGGTCACATTTTGTATAGCAGTATCAAGTACTTGTGCTGTGGTTTCAAATCCAAGGTTTTGAGTTAACACTGAATCCAGCATTTGTGCTTTAAATTTGGTATATTCGCGGCTGTTGTATTGCATAGCGGCAAAAATATTAAAGTCACTGCTACGCATGAAATATCCGGCCAGCGTCAATGGTGAGCTCTGTTGTAAGATAACTAGACCGTAAGGAATTATGTTGCCAAGATCTCGAGTGTTGTTGGCACCATTGACTGGACCTTGAAGAGTTTGCAGATTTTCGCAGATGCTTTGATAATGAGTGCGAATAGTTCCCAGTGTAAACTCTTGTGAGTTTGAGTTTAACGGATTACTTTGCAAATTGTTAGGTACTTGATAAAATGCAACTTTACTGGTTTGATTGCTTAATACCAGGACTTCTACAATATCTGTCAGTTCATAGGTATTGAGTAAAGTTATAGTAGTACTGTTATCAGTGGTAGTATAGGTATATGTGCTGGGATCTATAAAAATACTTCCTACATATATTTTAATCACTGGTACGGCGATAGATGTTTGAGTCAATGCTGCTACATCTAGTTTGAGTGTAGCACCTGTGTATGAAAACTTAAACTGCTGATAAAGTTGTTGATCCACTGCGGCTTTTTGCCACCCTATTAACTTTTGATAATTGATTCGGCTAGAGTATTCTCTTACAGACCCAGAACTAATGTCTGATGTAACACTAACGTTGTCAACAACATACAAGAACGTATCAACATACAAATTGTTGTCAAAAACTATGTCGCCAACGTTGTTGATATTCAAATACTTAAGAGGAAACTGCAAAATTGGGTCAAGAATACCTGTGTCACCCACAGCATAACTAAACAGCTTTGATCCTGCAAATGTGGTTGATTGATATTGTGTGCCATCTCCAAAACTCACGCCATCAGAATTATAAATATTGAACAATGGTGCTTGTTGTACTGAAGTTTTTTGTTGGGCTTCGACCCATTCAATTCCGTTGTACCAAAAAGTTTTTCCAGCAATGTCAGTGCCGTTGATACACACTGTAGATTCATCTAGTAAAACCAATCCGTCAGTGGCCTGCGTCAGGGTAATAATAGGTTGTGCTATCAACGGATCTACAGTATCTGGAGTCACAAAGCTCACGATATAAATTTTGTTGCGCACAGATGTATCTTCATCTGCTGCAAAAATAACTCGTGTGCCTTCTACAAAAGTGTAACCAGCGGTAGTGTAACTGGTAGATCCTTCGATGTTAGAAAAAGCATCTGTGGCTTCAAAATCAATAATATCAACTGGCGCTTTGCCTGACGTTCCCATGTTCCACAGACGCATTCCTGGTCTGAATTGAATAATTGGTCTCTTGGCTCTGTAGTTGTTGTCCAATACTGCGGTAGTGTTATTGTACTCAGCCGTGGCATTGAGTACATCAATATGGAACCAACGATTACTTCTAGACCATGCATTTAAATCTTTACTTGCACGATTAATGGTCAAATAGTCTGGTTGAGCAGGTTCTGAAGCTATAGTACTGTCGTCTGCATCTTCTACATAGAGTTCTGGCACAACATAATTTGTTGTAGGCAAAAGTTCAATTGCAGTACCTACACCACTCACGTAATATTCTCTATTGCTAATAGCCGTAGCCACTGCGGTGCCTATACCGCTGGCCAACACCACCGCAGGACCACCTTCCACTGCGCTAACAGTAAATTTTATCCCGTTAGCTGAAATTGATCTTACATAGTAGGTCTGGCCGGGATTGAGACCGCCCAGTGACGGTGAAGAAAATACTACTTGTTGACCTACGTACAAATCTGTAGCATTGTTGTAGGTAATATAGTTTGTACCAGCTTCGGTGGCTGTGTATTCAAATTCAGACAAGCCAGATGCATAACTGCTAGGAGACACATCACCAACGAAGCGAACCCGCAAGCCGTTGCTGAATGTTACACCATTGGGACTGGTATAATTTTGACGACCTAGTATTTCGTCCACATATATCACATTGGTTTGTGTTTGTTCTATTAATTTAATACGTCCAAATATTTCTGGGTCTGTTCCGTCTTGATAATACAAGGTATCTTGTACTGCTGACAATAGAGGAATTTGTTGAAATTGTCCGGTGGCATCTTTGTACCATTGAGTATTACTATAGGTCAGACCGTATCCAATAGTAAACTTTTCCAACGATGCAATATCAGATACCTTGTTCAATTGTATGTACATGATACCTGCAATGTTTTCGTAACTGATTTGATACTTTTGATAGCGTTGATTAGGTGCAATATCAATGGTGTAATCATAAGGCACACTGTCATAGCTGCCTGCCACACCCACATTAGATGGATCATCTATCAGTGGATCAAAGAAACTAGTACGATACCAGCCACCTGCTTCAGTATCTTCTATGGGGTTGGTAAACACCAGAGTACGACCATCAAGATTTGTAATCCCGTCAATACCATTGTATTGGTTGATAAATTCGCTGACTGGTTGATTGTTAATTTGTGCAAACTGCATGTCTGTTAACAAATCAACTGTACCAATATTGGTCAAGTTGTAATAGAAACTCTGTGCGTCTTTGTACGGAACATTAAAAGTAATGGTGCCTAAATCTTCACCGTTATTGATTACTCCCAGTATGTTTCTACTACTGATGTTGGGAGTAGCAGGTAACGTTCCTGACACTCCTGGAGCAGTCTGAATCCAAAAACCCGGTCCGGTGCCTGGTGTACCATCAACAATGTTTAAAATACCTTGCATGCTGCCTTGATTTTGAGCCACATAGTATAATGTATCAGGAGCATCTTGTGGTACTGTAAATGTTACCAGGCCAGAACTGGCACCATTGCGGCTGACTCCTTGTGTGTAAGCGTCTCCTGTACCAGTGGTAGCTGAGGTTTTGATCCAAAAAGGATATACTCCATCTAGAGTTAAATTAAACACATAAGTATTGCCGCGAGCTAGTTCCAGACTAGGATTGTTTTGAAAATCAATTACATAGGCCGTGGTGCCTGAATTTTTTACTCGATAATTAACAGTTTCTTTAGTGTTTTGGGCAACTTGAAAAGTATAATTGCCACCGCGCACCAATTCAATCACCGGATTGTCACCATTAATGCCAGAAAAACTATAGACCCCATTGGCTCGAGTTACTGTAAAATTGTCTGAGGTAGGGACGCCCGTAGCTCCAACATCTACCACATCTGGGCCACCAGGTACCCAAAAATATTGTGAAAAATTCACAAATGCATCAAAATCTACAAAAGGATCCCAGGTATAGTATTCACTAGAGTACAGCCGATCTGGGCGATTGCTGTTACCGCCTTGGAATCCAATAGCATCGTTTAGTCCAGGATAGGTAATAGCATTGCGAATCTGGCTGGTTTCAGGTATGAGGCTAACTACTCCAGGTTCCAATTGGTAATTGGCTCTGGTAGCTGTGGGTTCAACCACATACTTGTCGTTGGGATTAACTCCCGGGCCCACCGAGCGCCCAATAAAGCCTTGTGTTTTTCTAAAGTTAGGCTCTTGGATCAGTTGATCAAGAGTAGCGGCCAAAAATTGTTTGTTAGCATCAGTCTGAAAAATTTCAGGAAGAAAATCTACACTACGAACTGTTGCCATTAAATTACTCCGCTACCAGGGGCAGTACGCAAGTTGGTACTGGTCAATGCTTCAATTACTTCAATGTTATTGATAGTGGCACCATTAGCAAATATTTCATTTGGCTCTGAGCGTATTTCGTACAAGTCGCCAAAGTACTTTTGTGGGTTCAACGGAACCAAAACAACTGAACTAATAATACTACCCAAATTACTATGTAGGTAGGCCGCAAGTTCTGAAAAGTAAAAAGTATCTCCAAAGTTCCATTTATCAATGCTAAAATATGTATTCATTGCAGCAACTACAGAACTTTTTATTTCACTAGTACTAGCAGTTGAACCGCTAGCTCTAATGACTTTAATAGTGGCACGTAGTTCTTGTGCTGCTTTTTGTCCAAACAATGGTTTGAACACAACAGAATTTAAAATAATATTGTCGCTCAGCATCTTGTAGTTCTGCAGACCTTGATAAGTGGTTGTTAATTCATCAAGGGTCGGGGCGTCAGGTTCAATCACTGTGTCTGTAGTATCCTGAATCCAGTTTTGATATGCAGTATAATAGGCCAAAGTAACCACATATAAATCAATAATATTAGTAGTGCCTGGATCAATGCGTGTAGTTAAAGGGGCATTGTGTCTATATTGAAAATATAAATTTTGTCGACCTGTTTTGGCCAGCCATTCTGTACTGACATCAATCAAGGTTCTTAGTCCTGTGGCGCCCACGCTCAATTGATAAAATGCTTCGTCGGTGTAGGCATAAAAAATCTGGCCTGGAGACCACTCAGTCTTGGCCAACTCAATATCATCTAGAGTGGCATAGTCACTGACGACTTCGCCCTGAGCTACTAAAAGATAACGTTGTAAATTATCAAAGTCCACTGTTTTTTGTAGGTATACATACTTTTGCGTAGGGTCTACAGAAGGAGCAACAATGTCAGCAAAAAAATCAGGGTTGTCAGGTACACCATCGTTGTCACTGTCACGATAACTGACCAGCACTTGAAAATCGTCCACATAGCCGTCAGACTCAACAGGTTGTCCAGTAATTGTCATGATAATATCTCCAGACAAATGATCGGTAGAGTCAGGTTTGGTGTTTACTGCTAAAACATTAATATAGTCCTTGATCACTGTGCCAGTTCGTGAATCGTAAATTTGTGATCCATCATAGAAGAAAAAGCGTGTGCTCAATACTGAACCAAAGTAATAGGCTAAGCCACGGAAAGTGATTGTGTAATTTTGATTTTGAACCACAAACTGGACCAACCAAGATGCATCTTGATTTGTGCCTGATGTAGATCCTGCGTTGGCTTGACTAAATGCACTGCCAGCCGCTAGGTTGGTACTGGTGATCAAGTACCAGCTGTAAGGAGTTCCAGTAATATCACCATTACTGTCGTAGCCAATACCAAAGTTACGATTGAGCAAAATTTGTTCAGCCATGGCCTGTTCCAATGCCAATGGCAAGTCTGAAACAAACAGTGGAATAATAGTATCAACTAGGGCACCAGTTGGTATAAAATTATTCAGCGTGATAGGGCCTGCACCTGAACTGAGATTTCCAAGTCCATTGTTGTATCCAGTGCCTTGTATGCTCAATGGACTGGCCCAAATTTCCAGTGTTTCGTCGGCGCGACTGGGTGTGCCAGGCTTGAGTCTATTGTTAGCGTCAAAGTAGTAACCAGCAGGTGGTACAAATTTTATCAAACTGCCCACTGCCACATACCTAAAATTGGTAGTGGTAGTAAGTCCTACAGGAATTGGGGTACCGTTGGGCCAAGTTGCAGATGTCACTGCATTTCTAAAATAACCAGTTGTTTCATTGGCCAAGGTGGTACTCTGATTCCAGGTGGCGTCCGGAACCCAGGTAGTGCCGCCATATGTGGGCAGAGTAGACTCAGTTACCCTTGGAAAGTTAGCATAGTAAAACTGCTTCATGGTAGTTTCAGCTAGGCCAGGTTGTACCTGATTGGAAATCACATCCGCTATTTCATTTCGGTTAGTGTATGAAAACAAAATAGTGGGCAATATGTTTTGTTCCCACAGCCCGCCATCAGCACCAAAACTGTTGGTGCTAGAATATTTGCCTGTGTTGTCCACAAGGTCAAGATAACGGCTGGTACCAATTGAGGCACGATTCACAGCCTTGCTTTTCACAATTGAATTGTATTGTGTGTACGGGAAGAGATTGTAGTCTTCGCCGTTGACCATACGATTTTGAGTGTAGTATTGTGCAGGCGCACGTTGTTTGATTTGATCGATAGTTTCACGTGCCTGGCTATTGCTCACAGGTCTTGTGATACCGCAGGTGAATGTGATGGTTTCTAGATTGCCGTTGCGACTGATGTAACTGATGGGAATAGTTACACTCTGCATTTCTTCAGGATTGATAATGTATTGCAATCCGTTTGATGCACGAACATAGGCACGGAACGTACCTACTGGGATCTCTGAAAACACACCGTCGCCAAACACCAAGGTGATTTGATCATTGGTACGTGATGTCACTGTGTAGATTGGACGCAAAGTGGTTCCAATTTGTTCAGCAGCCGCTGCATAAATGTTTTCTGTGTATTCCCATTCGCGGTTGATATTGCCCACATTATCCAGCTGATACAACCAACGGTCTTCGTTGTTGACACCTTCAATATTGATGTTTACTGTGCGGTTGCTAATTTTTTCAGCCAAGTTAAAATCTTGATTCTGTAACACACCTTGTTTGAACATAAAAAAGTAACCTGTATTGGCAGATTGAAATCCCAGTTGATCGTTTCTAAACAAAATGTTAAAAGGCTGGTTCGCTCTTGGACTTGGTTCGTACAAATAATCTGCGCCCACCGATGTAGATGTCATGGCTTCAAATGGCATGTTTACACCATCAACAGTGGCTGTATAAGGCACAATTGGCAAATAACCAGGTACCAAGTTAATACCATATTCGTCTGTTCTTACGCCTAAAATGGTCTGGCGGTTACCGGGACGTCCTACTCGTTGAGTATTAACAAGGCTGGCATTGATAATGGTAGTAAATTGTTCTTGCCAATCTGGATTAGTAGGGTCTGCCCAGTTAACTGTGACATTGCTTAAATTTATTCCTTGATAGTCTATAACATTTTCTGTTGTTGTTACTGAAAAAACTTTGAGTAATCCTTGGGCAGCGGTATTTCGTTTGGCAGTATAACTAACCAAGTTAGCAAGACGCACAACAGAATCCCTACGTTCTGCCGTGTCCATGTAGTTTTCGCGAGTGTTTAAGTCAGTGCGGAAGGCCAGGGCTTGGCCCATGAAGGCCATGACATCTAGTAATGCAATAAACTCTGACGACTCAATGTAGTCATTGAATGTCTCAGGATAGTACAAACGCAAATAATCAATAAAACTCTTACGTAGTGTTTCAAAGTCGTAGCTTTGAAAATCGGCTTCGCGATAAGTTTGATAGATCTGTTTCCAGTCCTCAACTCCAAATATTGCCGTTTGTCTTGTTGTTGTTGCCATCTTAGATATGCCTCTGTGTTTTATTTATCGGGGCTGAAAACGGCTTAGTTATACATAGGAGGCATTGCGCTGTTGAAAATCAAAGAAAATACTCAACCTCTCGGCATTGGTACTGGGAACCACTGTGAGTTCTATTTGTATTAAAATACCGTTATTTTGTGGGAACGTTTGGATGTCGCTGATGTAGATTCTAGGATCACCGCCGGCCACTCGCTGAATTTCTGTTTCAATGGCCTGTTGTAATTCTTCCAGTTGCGGCTCAAACAGATAATCCCATATCACAGTGCCATAACCTGGTCTCCCAGGCAGTTGTCCTTGGCGAATATTAAACGCATTCAACAAGTCGCGTTTGACCAGTTCAAAATTAGTGAGTGTAAATTTTTTAAACTGATTTTGTGTGTTGAATCCAATAAATTTTTGTATCATGCTGTATTTATAGAGCGTTATTCGCCTGCCCGTTGACCTTCAATCTTGAGAGATAGTTGATATAATAATTCTTTTATCTGGCGAAATTGCTCAACGATGTATTGAACTAAACTTGCTATTTTACTTGGCGAATTTGACTGAAAAGAATTAACTACTTGTTTTTGTGATGCACTCAACCGGTCGTAGATAGCAAATACTTCTGAAGCAAGTACAGGACCTTGAGGATTATATGCCTGACTAGCAGTTTGAAATTCGTTGTTTACTGCGTCGTATTGTTGTTGAGTAATAAATTGCTGATTTGCTAATGCTTCTATCTTTGTTTTTACCACTTCTAAGGCCCGGCCTGCTACATTGATGTATTTGTTTATAAGCTCAACAGATTTGATCACATACGCTTCGCCGTCAGCTTGATTTTCAATTGTTTGTTTTGGTCCATAGTTGGGTGTGGGAACTTTGTCGTCCCCAATGACTCGGGTGCTAGCAGCATCTACTGTGGCACGATTTACTGTGTTAGAGGATGGCACCGGCGTGTCTTCTTGTTTGAACGCCGTGGGAATTTTAGTTTGCACCAAGTTCACAGCAAATGCACCGTCGCGTACCGCAGATGAAAACTCTGCTTGTAGCGCACCTGTTGCATCTCCAGGTATGGGAAGACCTTTCACAAATGCTTCAGCACTGGGTAAATCTTTTGCAGCATTTAATGCCATGCCGGCAAGACCTTGACTAGATAAATTTTGAACGGGCACGCCTACTGCTGCCAGTCCAGCGACACCTTTAGTCATGAGATCTTGTTGTATTTGACTTTGTTTGGGTATGTTTTGCAATAGGTCTGTGGCAGTCTTTATTCCGTCTTTTCCAGTCCATACCGCAGGACTTTTAATCACATCAGCAAACACATTTGTACCTGCTGCTAGCAATGCTTTTGTACCCGGTTTTACATAACCAGCAGTTTCTAATTGTCCAACATCAAGTCCGAATGATCCAAGACCTTTGGTATTGCTTAACACTGAACTGGCTTGGTTTACTAGATTTTTAGCCTGTGCCAACACTCCGTTGACTTCAGGTACACTCATGGGTCCTAGTCTGGCCACAGCACCTGCAGGATTAGTACTACCAGCAATTTTAGTAAAATCCGCAGCGTCGATGGGGCTGGTCACTGAAAATTGTGTGAGTGTGCGATTGATAGTTTCAATACTTTTGATAGCTGTTGATCCCTGTATGCCAGCAGCTCCTACTAGTGCAGTGCCCAAGCCGGATACCGAGTTGACTGCTGGACCCACAGCGGCTGTAAGTCCTGGAGTAATACCGGCCAATGATCCGCTAATGGCACCGCCGGCGGCGCCCAAGCCACTGGCCACGCTGCCTATTACACTATTAAACGCACCAGCTCCGCCATTGACGCCGCCGCGAGCGAATGCCGCGTCAACTGATGGTATGCGCCCAGTGGTTAGGTCTACCCCAGATGCTGATAGTCTGGATGTAAAACTTCCCACGTCGAGACTGCCGGTTACACCTGCCTGAGCTTGTGCTACCATGGCCTGTGCTCCGGCCAGGCCGTCTGCAGCTTGTGTTGCGGCGCTTAGTGTTTCACCTGGTTTGAATCCTACTAGGCTACCAGTGTCGGCTTGTTTCTTGAATATTGCAAATGCCTGCTCACGTGTGAGTCCTGGTGGACCTTTGATGGCAAATGTTTTTGCAGAGCCGTCGGGGTTTGTGGGCACTGATCCTGTGGCCGGTATGTCAGTTGCTGTTCCTGTGGTGTCTTCAGGCGGGCGCGGATAACCAAGTTGGGTTAAACTAGGCAATCCTCTGCGCAGGCGTTCTCTATTGGTGTTGTCCCAGACAATGTAGTCATTGCCAGTATAGGTTAGGTCTTCATCTTTTGTTTTGGAATACAGGCCAGCTTCAAACTTGCTAGCACCTTTGCTAACACTGGCTTTGAGTTGATCAAGATTAAATGTAAATTCAGCCATGTTATTTTGCCTGTATTTCTACACCAGCCGGAACTGGTACTGCACCTGGTGGCGGGCTTGGTTTACCTTCTTCGAACGCAATCTCAACATCCACGCCCTTGTTGTGATAAGGATATGGTTCGTGCGTGGGCGCTCGGTTCACAATGCTTTCAAGTCCTTCGGGTTTGACTATCCAACCTCGGCTGGTATCCCATTCAGTATCGTCTAAGAGTGTTTTGGTCAAGGGTTGTGGTGTGTTCACTTGACCCGCGGCAGGCCCGTTGAGATCAATGCCGCCTGCTTGTAATACCAGCGCAGATCCTGCGCCCCAGGATCCTGATGAGCTGTTCAATGTCAATGTTCCATCAGCTTTGACTCCAATTGTGTTTTTGCTATACAGTGTGATATCTTCCTGTGCTTGAATGGCCAAGAATGTGCCAGACTCTATCTGCATATCTTCTTTGCTTTTCATTTTAAAATATCGTCCAGCAAACATATTAATATCTCTGTCAGCGTGAAAATTAATATCTCCTTTAGTACGTACATTTACAGAATTTGTAGCATAGACGTCTACTGTACCTTCAACCCCAAATTCCAACCAGGTTTGACCATTGGCATGCACAATGTAAAAAAAGTTGCCAGAGTCACTCATTGTGATTTGATGGCCAAGACTGGTTCGCAAACGCAACAAAGCGTTGTTGCCGTCTAGATCACCGTCATCCATAACCAAGCTATGACCACCTATTCGACCAATTACTCTAGCATCACCAGGTTTGATTTCTCCTGAATTTAATTTACTTCTAATGTCATTGGGTTTCATGCCACCTTGATAAATGGCTGTACCTGGTGTGCTGATGCCAAACACAGCACTAGGCGTTTCGCGCTGACTAGAGCTTTTAATTGTGCCGCGCTCAAGATCTGTAATCAATCCTTGTTGCAACAATGCTTGTGCGAGATAACCGTGTACTGGTTTGGGTTGATCATAAAATCTTGGATTGTTAAAAATACCATCGTTATTAATGTTAATTTCTGACACTGGTAATCTAGGTGCGTCAGCAAAATAAGTTTCTTGATTTTGATTTTGTATTTCTGCTTGTGTTGAGGATGCTGAACCAATAGCTGGCACCATGTGCCCTAGCCCTTGTTCCGGAACTACCCCAATATAAAAACCCTGTGAGCGGTCACCATTGACAAATATGCAAATTACAGTTACTCCTACGTCAGGTGGTGTAAACCACATACCATAGCTGGTGGGGTTTCCAGGATAAGCACCAATACCTTGTGTAGCCCCTTGGCTTTGGCTAGGCGGTGTATTACCATAAAATGCAGGCATGTAACTCACAGTAGTCCAGGTAGCTTCGTTACTCATGCTATTGATATCTGATCCTGAACTAAAAGCATCAATGTAAACTCGCAATCGCCCCGACCGTGTGGGGTCTACCGTGCTCATTACCACGCCAGTAAATGGCCCAAACTCCGCAGGTACGCCGCCTCGATCTAGTTTATAATTGCGCGGTCTTCCTCTACTGCGTTCTACATTCTCTGCCATAATTAATCTCTTACAATTTGTTGCTCAGCTGGATTAGTGGGGCTGTTTGATGTCGTGCCAGCGGCAGCGGCTGCTTGACGCTGGCGTTGAATATCTCTCAAACTGCCTGGAACAATGGGTCGTCCAGGTAATTTTGGCGGACCGTTTCCGGCTTCTTCTGTTGTTGTGCCAACTGTGCCTCCAGTGCCGTCAGTTGGTGCAGTAGGTGCACCTGCAGGTCCAAGATTTGCGCCTGCTGTGATACCTTGTCGTGTAATGCTGGGATTACCAAGGGCTGCGCCCTCACCAGTTTCAGCAAATTTTGCTTGTTTGTATGCGCCTTGTGCTCCAAGAATTGCACGTTTACCACCGTCACCTGTGTCAAGGCGTCTAGGATCTGTTGCTGCAAAATTAGATCTAGCTTTTTGAGCAGCTTCCTCTGTTAAATTTACACCGGATCGGGCAGCAGTTTCTTTGGTTTTATTTGCTGTATTATTACTTCGACCAGCATCGCTGCCAGTTTTGTTAGTGGCCAGTGCAGCCACTGAAGGTTTGGCGGCATTGCTAGCATCTGATTTCAAAAAAGTGTAAAGTTTGCCTTCAAGAGTTTGTTCAAATCTTCCAGATCTAAATTCACTGGTAACCTTGGTAGCAATATACACTCGACTTTGCAAGGCCACTCGAGCGTTGTATTTTTTTTGTGTCTGGCTATAAGGATCTGCCAGGCCGGTACTGAGATCATAGTCTTCGGGGCGTTGCCAAACTATTTCAAACAAAATTTCTTGATTGTCAAATGCCACTGATCCGTCAGGCATGAAACCGGAGGTCAGTGCGTTGCCACCAAATGTTTCTTGAGTAACAGGACGAAAAAAACTACCTTGCGCGATCCAAGCAGGGTCACCAATGATTTTAATTTTGGCATTTTTCAATCCTGCTGGATCATAAAGCAACTCAGCTGCATTGGCGCCTAATTCAAAACTCTTGCCCAGGGCACCTGCACTGGATTCTACACTGCGAGCCTGATAGGTATACATCATGATTTCATTTAAACTTGCAGTTTGTGCGTTGCGTAATTTTGTTGCTGCGGCATCCTCTTCAACATTGCCACTCAAGGTCATTCTAAAAATACCATTGAGATTTTCTTGGTACTCCAACACCGCGGTATTTTTGCCAGTAAACCAATAAGGATAACTTTTGTGAACTCCACTAAACTTGTTCACTGGAAAATATACGCTGGCTAGATTCTTGATCAAAAAAGGACTCACAGTGTATTTGATATCGTAAGCATAGTCGTTTCTTTTGCCATCAAGTTTGCTGCTGCGCGGTTGAGCACTCATGTTTATGATGTACCATTTTACTGGCTCGTTGTAATTGAGATTCTTGGTGGGTATTTGACGTCCTTCTTCATCAATGGTAAACAAGGCCTGCGAACTGATGTAGCTGCTGTTGCGAATGGCTAATTCAATCACTTGCAAAATTTGTTGGCCAGCAGTGATACTGAAACTTCTGCTAACATTGTCTACTCGGTTACTATCAGGACTAATATTGCCGCCGCTACCAGCAACCCCGCTAGCAGTTCTAAGTTTGTCTATTTTAACTGTATTCTGTGCTAAGGTGGCTCCGGCTATTTTCTCAGAGCCAGGCCCAACAAATTCAATTGAATAGTTGTCAGCCTGTTCATAAACACCATCCAGCACAAGTTTTTGTTGAAAGTCATTCATGGCCTGCATGAGTCCTTGTACAATGGTACGTGAAGGATTAGGCGCAGACACAGCAGTTTGTGGTGCTGGTGCGCCAGTTGACGCGGTCCCATCATTTTCGTAATATGTGGTAGTTGATGTTCCAGGACTGGATGCAGGTGTCACTGCTGATGAATATTTTGCCTGCCCACCTAGTAATTTGTCTATACTGGCAGCATTGAGCTGTAAATCATAGGGAATGGTCCCACGGGCTGTAGACCCAGCAATGTGCAGCCCCACAGGTTTGCATTTCCATTCATAACTGGTAGTCTTGGTACCCACTGTCCAGTCTATATTTACAATCTGAAATGGCACAAGTTTTTCTACCACTGCCTTGGTATCACTGGTTTGGCTGCCTACTGTGAGGCCTCCTTTAATGGGCATCACAATGTTGCCATTTTGATCATATCCATAAAATCTAATCACCATGACATAGGTGGCAGCAAGATAGTTGACTTTGCCGTTTTCATTTTGAGGTGAATGATTTTCCACAGCATCTCGCAAGCGTTCCAGCAGGGTCACGCCCTGTGGTTCTATCAAGGTAAATTTTAGATCAGTGTCAAAGTGTGCTCCACCTGAGCCGCCACCTGGTAATTTGTTTTCTAGCGTTACTGAATCTATATAGAAATCATTGTCAAAAAATGGATTACGTCCACCATCGGGGTAGTTGCGTTCTTCTGGGGGCACGGTGCCACCGTCTTGATCCGTGGTGCCAGCTGCGGGCTGTGGCCTAAATCCGTCACGATTCAACGGTGCTCCTCCAGTTTGAAATAGCAATTGATAACCGTCAAGTTTGAGATTGTTGCCAAACAACAATCTCTTGTATTGCGAGTCATTGCACAGATACACAGATATCTGATAGGAATAACTGTAATAATCATCCAGCACGTTTGGTTGAGGAATGATCTTGACAAGACTGGCTTCGCTGGCGTTTACTTCAGTTTGTTTAGTAGATGTAGAATTGTTGGCTGCATCATCCCGAGTGGGTGGACCAGGTTCTGTTTTTAACTCAACACTACCTGGTGTGCCACCAGGAGCGTCCAACTCACCTGCTTCAGGAGCCTTTCTAAGATTAGATAGCGTGCCGTCGGCGGCCCTGACATCTAATCCCCTGGCGTTGCCGTTGGTATTATAACCGTTAGTAGCTTGTGTTTGTTCTGTGGTACGCACTGGAGCATTGGTGCCTGTGTCGCCGCCTGTGTCAGAGGTCGTTGGTGTTTCGGCACTAGCAGGGGTTGAAGTATCTGGCGGCGCTACTACACGACCGTTACCAGCAACTTGCACTGCTGCGGGCGCATTAGGTCCCTTGGGTGCATCATCCTGGGCAGCCTGGCTGGCTGTAACCGGTGGTTGTGGTTGCTGTCCTGGCGCCTGCGCCTGGGATAGTGCTTGTTCTGCTTCTGCCAGTTCTCGTCGTTGATTTGCGATAACCTCCTGATTTCTTGCCTGTACTGTTTCACCAGTTCGTCTTTGTGCTTCTGACAGGTTAGGATTCGCCAACAATTGATCTCGTTGAGCAATCAACTGCTCAGATCTTGCAATGTCTCGTTTAAGACGATTGATAATAACTTCTAGTTCAGCTACGGTGGCCATAGATTAAAACCCCAATACTGATTTCAGCGTTGTAATTTTTGGCAAATATATCAAGGTGCCTACTTTAAAGTCCAAAGGTGGTGCTTGCAGGGTGTTGGGATTGCGTTGATAAAACACCCACCACAAAGTGGCATTGTCATAAAGGTCAAATGCCAACATGTCTGGTCGATACTGATAAGTGGTATTGATCACAAAAGTCTGATCGTCATCCTCTTTGGGTATAGGCCTATTGACCATGACATCAAGATAAAATTGTGTGTATCCAGTCTCAAAGTACGGACTGGTTGAGTCGTAGTTGGCCATTACCAGAACCCTCCTTTGAGTAGTTGTCCGTTAGCAAAGCCTTTGAGACTGAATTGTTTGCTGACTTGTGTGCGTGTTTGTACAGGTATCAAAGTAATATCAATTTCCATCTTGGTTGGTACATAACTTGCGCCAGCGGTGTTGCTGACATTTTGTTGAATGGCGCTGGGGTCTGGAACACCTTGACCAGGCGCACCTTTTTTCAGCAAGGCATTGGCCAATCTATTCAATCCTGCTAGACTTTGCCCACCTGGGTTGCTGGCCGCTGCGGCACGGCGATTCAACAGGTTAATGCCGTAATTGTTGGGACTGCCTGCTCGTATGTAGTCAACATCATTGGGCAGGGTGTAATTAAATGACGATATCACCACTGGATGATCTGAGAATTGGTACTGTCCAAACCCGTTCAACAAGCACACAGGCGGTGGCACACCACGTTGTGCATCTTGTCCATAGAACATCTTGGTTGCTGAGCGAAAAAAATGTATCACTGCCAGCAAGTAGTCGGCCTCTGCGGTATCTTGAGCCGTGAATGTGCCTCTAATTTGAATGTCCCCTACTCTGGAATTTTTGTAAAATAAGCCACGATAATTGGAGTGAACAAGATCATACTGTTCATATTGAGCTGAGTACGTGGTAGTTATGTTGGGTGTGTAGGGAAATATTACTCCGTCCGTTTTAGCCAAAGGGGCAAGAATGCCAACCGAGTTTTTTTCATTGTACAGGTATTGTGCATTAGGTGCAAGGCTCAGTCTTACACGCCAGTCATTGTTGCCAGGTTGTTTGTATCGCGCCTGGAATGTGGCCTGTTGCCGTGCTCGGTCTCTAACAGCGGCTTCTCTGCTGGCTGCTGCCGATTCTGCAGTAGCTGGTTCAACAAAACCTCCCCCTACAAAAACTGGATTGTTGTCTTCATCAAGAGTATAGCCTGGATTCAAAAAACCATTATCGTCGTAAGCTGTGCCGCCAATACCTGGATCAACTCCAGGGTTCACTGGTAGTTGTTGACGAGCCAGAATTTCTTCGTCGCTTAGACCCCCAGCATTTTGTCTTGCTAAGATTTCTTCATCAGACAATGTTACAGGTTGTGCTTGGCGTGCTAAAATTTCTTCATCTGACAGCCCACCAGCATTTTGTCTGGCTAGAATTTCTTCGTCTGATAGTCCTGATTGTGGGCTAAACACAGTAGGCGGGGTGTCAGGATCGACTCGTACTGGGTTGTTGTTTTCGTCAAGTTCAAATCCAGGGCTGAGATTGCCTTCGTCGTCAAACGCTGTAGGATAAACGCTTTGTTGTGGCGGCGCTTCGGGTGCTACTTCCGCTACTCTGGTATCAGCTACAGTTAATCCTCGAGTGCCTGTACCAGGATCTTGATCTAAGTTAACCGCAGCAGCACTGGTTGTGGTAGTGCCATTGGCTGCTGTGGGCGTCTGTTGATTTAGTTGTATTTCAGTTTTTTGATTCAATGATTCGTCGTTGCTGAAATTCACCGGAGCATTGACCGCGGCCGTTTGTGTGGTCACAGTTTCTGTAGATGTTGTGGTATTAGGTACCGTGGTTACCGTGGGGGTTCCAGGAGTTTCAGCATCAATTTGCTGATTGACCAGTTGACCTTTTTGTTCTTGCAAGGCACGTAATTGTTCAGATCTAGCTAGATTTTCTTCAGGAGTCAATGGTGGTAACCCTTGGCGCCGGCGAAGAAAATTGCTGGGATTGTCTTTGATAAATTGATCAATTTCTGCCTGTTTGGCAGCAGCTTCTTGAGCATAGGCCTGGCTGGCTTCGGTAGCCTGCCTGGGGCCTGCTGTGATTGTGGTTGAGCCGCCGCCACTCACAGTTTCTGTGCTGGTAGTGGTATAAGTTACAGTTTTGGCACTGGGTTGTTGACTCGGCAGTCCGTCGGCTGATTGTTTGTATTCTACTTGAGCAGGTTGATTTTGGCCAGTGACAACTTCAACATTGGGTTTAGTTCCGGTTCCAATGATCAATGCTCCCATTTTGCCATCCATGCCAATGGCATAATCTGCAAAGTCGTTGGCGCCGATGCCGGCCTGGGCCAGTGCGGCATCTTCCGAAATGCCCGATTGAATTAATTTGTTGTATGTTGCTGCTTTGCCTGCATCGTACGCCATGACGGTTTGTTCCTATCACTTATTTAACCATTTTTAAAACGGCGTATTTTAACCATAGGTTGACAACTGTTGTAAATATGTTACAATAAGTACTAATCAGGAGATTTTGTCACTTATGACTCTTATACCAAAAGCCGCGCCGCGAGTTAACTATCTCAACAACAGAGACATTTTAAAAGAAATTCACCTAAGCAAAAACAACTACTGCTGGTTCCGAGACCGTGATCTTGACCATCAATACGATATTATTTTGCCATCTATAGAACGAATCAATCAACGTACCATTGCAGAAGCAAGACGTAATCGAGCTGACCGTCTCAAACGCGAAGGCATTATTGTGGATCCAAAAAAAATACCCAACATAGACATTGTGTTCCGTATTACATGTTGGGATCATATACCACGGGCACCCAAAAAACTAACCAAAGCCGAGCAAAAAAAGCGTAAGCTAGAAGATATTCTAGATCTAGACGATGTTATTGAAGACGATTCAATGGCAGACATTGTGGACGTTCCTGTGCTAGATCTGAACCATGTTAGAGTAAACTTTCCACCTTTTGAACACTACCGTATAGACGAAGAGAAAAAGCCTTATATTGTGGGTCGCTCACACTGGAAAGGTGATTTGGCCACAGGAGAGTTTTCCAAAGATCACGGCGACATGACCAAGAAATTGGCCATGATGTTTATGAAACTGTGCGAGCGCTATGCCACACGATCGAACTGGCGCGGCTACACCTACAACGAAGAAATGCGCGGGCAAGCACTACTACAACTCAGTCAAATTGGCCTGCAATTTGACGAGTCAAAATCACAAAATCCCTTTGCCTATTACACCGCTGCCATTACCAACAGTTTTACTCGTATCCTGAATATTGAAAAGAAGAATCAAAACATACGTGATGACATTTTAGAAATGAACGGGCTCAATCCTTCGTGGACCCGCCAGAATTCTGGCAAACATTCAATGGCTGCCATGAGCGGGCCGGTTGTGTCTAGCCTGGATGAGTAATACAAAACTAAGATGACTAGTCTATTTGTTGAAGATGATTCGTTGCAATCAATCAGAAATAAATTATCCAACCAGTATCAAGTTGAGTGTACTATTTTCATTGAAGAGATAGAAAATTCCCCAAGTTCTTTTTTATATAAAAAGTTAATACCGTTATACCAACCAGTATATCGTGCTCAACAACGCTTTGTTTTTTTTAACTTTGCGCCTATACAAAAAACAACATTAGATCACGTTATTGCAACATTACAATACATCGATATTTCTCCATATTTTATATTAGTAGTCACTAATCAGGAATCAACTGCTTCCTATTTCAAATCGTTGCCTGAGCCTATTTCTGTAATCCTATCGTCTGAATCGTCTCATCTTCAAAAAAATATTACAGAAATAAAACCACTGTTCAATACTGATAAAAGAATGTGTGCCCATGCCTGGGCAGGACTGCATGTCAACCCCGATGGCACCACCAGATTATGCTGTGAAGATCGTGATTTGATCAAGGATACTCAAGGTACGCCATATAACATAAAAACCACCGACATTTTAGACATCCTAGATAGTGAGCACATTAAAAAAGTAAGGCATCAATTTAGGCAAGGAGTAACTCCGCCTGGGTGTAATAATTGTTTAAAAATAGAATCTGTCGGGGGGACTAGTAAAAAATCATTAACTCCATTCAAGTTAGAAAATATCTACGGCAACATCAATTGGGAATCTGATTCAATTGACTCAATGGGATGGATTGGCGGGCATCTCGGTAATCTATGCAATCTCAAATGCAGAATATGTAACGAAACTTATAGTTCTAGCATTGCTGCTGAAAAAATAAAATTTAGCTTGTATGAAAACAAAAAACAAGATCCAGTGTATAAATTTTTTGCCAACACCTGGGCTGACTACAGCAATACATTTTATAGCAACCTAAAACAGATAGTCCCGCCAATTAAAAATTTTGAATTTCTAGGAGGGGAGCCGTTGTTGATGTTGGAGAATATCAAATTTATGCAACACCTAATAGATTCTGGGATTAGCCAGGACTGCATATTTGAGTTTGTTACCAACGGAACACAATATCCAGAAATTTTTGATCATGCTGATAAATTTAAACGGTTAACTATAACAGTAAGCATTGATAACTTAGGCAAAAGATTTGAGCTTGAAAGATCTGGTGCGTCATGGAACATTGTGGAAACTAATTTAGAAAAATTAATCAATCGAAAAAATTCATGTAGTTCAATGAAAATAGGAGTTAGTATAACTGTGAACATACAAAATGTATATTATTTGCCTGAACTAATTGCATGGCTTACCAGCAAAGGTATCAGTCACTACTACTACAATTTCCTATCTACTCCATCTTGGCTTAGCCTCAACGGCCTAACAAGCAATGCCAAAATTATAGTTTTAGATAAATTGCTATCGGCAGAGTTACCTCAACAAGATCAAACAATGTTAGCAACAGTAATACAACAGGTGCAACAATCTGCCACGTCTAACGGCCAAAAATTTTGTGCGGAAATGAAAAAATTAGATGCCATTCGCTCACAAACTTTTAATTTGACTCACAAAGAGATTGCAGAAGCAATGGGATACATGCTATAATATTGTTTATGACTAACCTATTCCGGAAGGCTGCGATCTTTACAGACATCCACTTTGGCCTAAAGTCCAATAGCACACTACACAACGAAGATTGTTTGGCATTTGTAAAGTGGGCCACTGCTCGAGCAAAGGAAGAAGGTTGTGAAACCTGTTTGTTTTTGGGTGACTGGCACAACAGCCGTGCCAGTTTAAACATTGTTACTTTGAACTACAGCCTGCGAGCCTTGGAGCACTTGAATGACAATTTTGAGCGGGTTTTCTTTATTCCTGGCAATCATGACTTATATTATCGTGATAAGCGAGATATTCAGTCCGTCGAGTGGGCTCGACACCTCCCAAAGATACAAATTTGTAATGATTGGTTTAGTTCTGGGAACGTTGTCATTGCTCCTTGGCTCGTTGGTGATGATCATCGCCGACTAGCTAAAATGTCCGGTAAATATTTGTTTGGGCACTTTGAACTGCCAGGCTACTTGATGAATGCCATGGTGGAAATGCCCGATCATGGCGAAATCTGCAGAGAGGACCTTGGTGGGTTTGAACATGTCTACACTGGTCACTTCCACAAAAGGCAAACCAAAAAGAATATCACCTACATTGGCAACTGTTTCCCACACAATTATGCCGATGCCGGCGATGACGAACGAGGCCTGACTGTATTAGAGTGGGGTCAAGAGCCGGTGTATCATGCCTGGCCTGATCAGCCCACCTACAGAGTCTATGGTCTTGCCAATGTCATTGATCACGCTGACCAGTTATTAAAGCCCAAGATGCATGTGCGTGTTAACTTAGACATTGAAATCAGTTATGAAGAAGCAGGGTTTATCAAAGACAATTTTGTAAATAATTACAACCTGCGTGAAATGGCCCTGTTGCCCAACAAGACCCAAGGCGTAGAAGAAGATCTCGCGCCAGGCGACGTTAAATTTGAGAGTGTGGATCAAATTGTCACCGATCAAATTACCAACATTGAAAGTGAATTTTACGATAACAAATTGTTGTTGAAAATTTATCAAAGTCTATGATCTCAATAAAAAATCTTACTGTTCGAAACTTCATGAGTGTGGGCAATACCACACAGGGCATTGACTTTGATCGAGGCGACTTAACCCTGGTCCTAGGCGAGAACCTAGACATGGGCGGTGATGGTAGTCGCAACGGTACAGGTAAAACCACAATCATCAATGCCTTAAGCTATGCCTTGTATGGCACAGCTCTTAGCAATATACGCAAGGACAATCTAGTAAACAAAACCAATGGTCGGAACATGTTGGTGGGTCTTGAATTTGATGTTGGCGGCAAGGCGTATCGAATTGAGCGCGGGCGCAAACCCAATGTGTTAAAGTTCTACGTCAATGACGAAGAACAGTCAGCTACAGATGAAGCACAAGGCGACAGTCGTGAAACACAGGATGCCATTGAAGGCATTCTGGGCATGAGTCATGACATGTTCAAACACATCTTGGCCTTGAACACCTACACAGAAGCATTTTTGTCCATGAAGGCCAACGATCAACGTAACATGATCGAACAGTTGTTGGGCATTACTCTACTGAGCGAACGTGCTGAAAAGATCAAAGAACTAAACAAGGCCGCCAAAGACGCAATACATGCCGAAGAGATACGCATTCGTGCAGTACAAGAAGCCAACATTCGTATTCAAGAACAAATTGACAGTTTGCGAAAGCGCCAGCGGCTGTGGACTGTTAAAAGAGATGAGGATGTGGCCACACTCAAACAGGCCATTGCTGACCTTGAACACATTGACATTGAGTCAGAAATTCAAGCACATAGAAACCTAGAAGCATACCATATTCAGCAAAAGGCCATCAACGAAGCCAACAAGTACATTCGACAGATCGATGCCGATGATGTCAAACAAACCCGGCTGTTGGAAAAACTCAAGAACGAAATTGCAGCTCTAGACGACCACAAATGTCATGCTTGTGGTCAAGAACTGCATGACGACAAGCAAACTGAATTAAAGCAGGCCAAACAGGCCTTGGTTCAAGAAACAGCACTACAACTACTAGCCAACGACACACAGAGAATGGAGCATCAAGACACCTTGACCAAACTAGGCAAGTTGGGCACGGCTCCCACGGTGTTTTATGACACGCTGGAAAATGCTCTCAATCACAAAAACAGTTTGACCACACTCAAAGGCAACTTGGCCACACGTGAACTTGATGTAGATCCTTACGGTGAGCAAATCTCAGACATGGAGGGGCAGGCCCTGCAGACCGTCAGCTATGACACCATCAACGAGCTCACACGTTTACAAGACCATCAAGAGTTTTTGATCAAGCTGTTGACCAGCAAAGATAGTTTTGTTCGTAAGAAAATTATTGATCAAAATCTTGCCTACTTGAATCAACGGCTCACACACTACCTGGATCGTATTGGCCTGCCGCACACGGTTCGATTCATGAACGACCTCACTGTGAGCATTGAAGAACTGGGTCGTGAGCTGGACTTTGACAACTTGAGTCGCGGCGAGCGTGGCAGATTGATCTTGAGCATGAGCTGGGCTTTTCGTGATGTTTGGGAAAGTCTGTATCATCCTATTAATTTGCTGTTCATTGACGAGCTCATGGACAATGGCTTGGACACGCAGGGCGTGGAGAATGGCCTGGCCTTGCTGAAGAAAATGAGCCGGGAGCGCAACAAGAGCGTTTGGCTTGTGAGTCACAAAGATGAACTAGCTGGGCGTGTGGAGAACATTCTCAAAGTGGTTAAGGAAAATGGCTTTACCAGCTACAACACGGATGTTGACATGGCATAATATAAAATTTTAATTGCAGGCAGAAATCAGGTAACTAAGCATGAATGACATGGCTTTACAACAATCAACTAGTAGACTTTCTCCCCGAAGATTGCGTGGGTTTTGTTTATATCATAACTAATCTTACCAACAATCGCAAATACATAGGCAAAAAACTAGCAAAATTCTCAAAGACTACACAGAAAACAGTCAAACTCAAAAACGGCAACAAGAAAAAACGAAAAATTCGCAGCAAGATTGATTCGGATTGGCGAGACTACTACGGCTCCAGCCCCGAATTAAGTCGTGATGTTGAACTACTAGGCAAAGAAAACTTTCAAAGAGAAATACTTTATTATTGTCGATCCAAAGCAGAATGCAGCTACGTCGAAGCACGAGAACAATTTTCAAGGCGTGTGCTTGAATCAACAGACTGGTACAACGGTCATATTCAAGTTCGCGTCCATGGCAGCCACATAATCAACAAACTAAGCAGTTAAGGCCCGCACAAGCCAACATCGTGTGCCCTAGACCTGGATCACGGATCGCAGGGAATGGAAGCCTCGCCGCGCTAGCGAGCACTCAGCAACTATCCTTGACCGGACGACGATCGCAAAATGCCGCGGTTTTGCTGTTTGAACAGAATTTAAAAGGCCCAAAGACGCTCAAGCGATTGAGCACGTTGATGTTGTGTGATAGCGTATGCAATATCAACCGCCGTTGTAATAAGACGGGGATGGAGGTACCGGACAACCGCCTCTGACAAATACCCTAACGCTGTGTGACTTGCTGAACTCGGATGAAGCAATCTTTGCCCTGTGCGGGCAAAGTGTGACCATAGAATCTGGATGAAACTTACAATCGCTTCGCTCTTGAATCAAACAATCCATTAACGAGCGCGAGCGAGTTAATAGATGTGCGTAGCACATCTTGACTGTTAGAATTGATCAGGCCAATCCCGGAAAAGTGCATGCTGGATATTGCCTGAGACAAATTGATTGAAGCTCTTGTGTTTGACTTCAAGTTCGCCTTCAAGAGGAGCAACACGACGAAATGCTTGATCCATTTGACCCATGTCTTTGAACTCCATAATGATCATCCATTCAGGCATGTCTGCAATTGAACGAAACCCCATCTTGCATCGTGTGATACGATAGCTCTCCATTTTACCTTCTGAGATCAAGTGATCAAAAAAGCTCTTCATGCCGTTGACCCAGTCAATGTCTGAGATGTCGCCTTCTTTGTCTGCCCAAATTGTATATAAGTCTGCCATGTTTTACTCCAGTGGTCCTAATAATTCAAATCCATCTATTTCACTTTTGTACAGGTGTGCCTGTTCAAGATACAGGTATTGAAATCCGCGAGCCTTGTAGATAGCACATTCTGTTTTCATTGTTTCTATTCCCAGTCGCATTTTGGGGCTGTGATAGGTCCATGCAAATTGATCGCACAAGGCATTGTGATTGTCAAAACGTCGAATCAAACTCCAGGCCACTAGTTTTTGATTGTCATAGTAGCCAATCACGTCAGCCATGGGGTCAGTATAGCGGCTATGAAACACTGGCATGACACTGGCAAAATGCTTGTAGGTTGTGTAAGTTTTGTAGATATCATCTAGTCGTGCTAGAGTTTTATCGTCAAAGTGTTCAATGTAGGCCCATTCCACACAGGGTTCATAATTGGTTTTACTTAGGTCAATTCTAGCAAATTGATAAGTCATCTTGGGTCCTGCCTATGGCGAAACAATTCTTGTAAGTACGGTTCTGGCCACCCGTGATAAAACCCTCGGCTGGCCATTTGTTGTGCTTTGGCATTTAAATCGCTCAAACTTTGTACCAGTGCAAGTGCATACTGACCTTGATTCATTACAACACCATTGACATCTTCAACATCTGCGGGATGATCTTCTAATGCCAGCAAGTCAGCTTGTAATAAGTGTTCGGTGTTGGCCGAGTGGATGCTGGCAGAGAATAGTTCTGGACTCCACTCTGCAGGATCATAGGCATAGATGATAACTTCTCGGTTGCCCATGCCCCAACGTGCTTGATTTTTGAGATCATAGTAAGGATCAGTTCCTAGACGAACCTCATAACTTTTCTTTAGTCTTGCAGCCCGTGCATAGGGACAGGGAGGAAATCCACCCAAGGCTGGATGTGGAACTTCTACAAAGTTTTCTATCCATGATTCTATGTCAGCTTTGACTTGTTCTATTTGCATTAAAAGAAAGGTAGTTTGCTAGATTTAGTAGTTTCAAGATTTTCTTTAATGAGCTCTCTAATCAAGTCACGTTCTTGAAAACTCATCTGTAGTACATCTTCATAAGTGGCACCACCGCGCATGTACCAACACATTTTTAAACTTTGCTGTCTGATATCTTTGGCCTCCTGGTCCATGCGATCTACCATGGTAGATATCTCCTCAGGGGAAGCTGTCAGGAGGCGTCCCCGAAAAAAGCGGCTTGATCCAATGTAAGAGTTTGTTCCCACTTATGATCGCAATGTGAACAGGTCACACCAATTGATTCAATTTCACTTTTTTGTCTTAGATCAATGATGTGATCTCGAATTTCTGTAAAAAAACTACGATCGCAATTGACCAAAAACTCCTGAATAAATTCAGGCTCAGTTACCAAACTCTGCGGAGTACGGATACTGGCAATGCTGTATTTCAAAGTTTCAATAGTGAGATTGGTAATCTTTTGCAACGTTTCATTGAGCTGTTTAATTTTTTGTTCATCAGTCAGTTGATCAGACAGTTGTATTTGTTGTACCATTCGCTGGTAATCGTACTGTTTGAGATTGGTTTCATTTTGATGACGATAAGAAATTGGAGTGAAGGTGATTTCCAAATCGCCTTGCTTGATTGCCTTGCTGTAGTCCGGGCTTGTTAGTTTGTCCAGCACACTTCTAAGATCCAAAGTAAAATCGCTTTCGGTTTCGCATTTGGGACATTTGATAGTCATTTCCATTTCATGTCCGTAGCTGGCAATTCTAATGCCTACCAAAATTGCATTCAAATCACAACTGGGTATGCTCCAAGCATCTTTAATGGCAGGTATGCAACTTTGAATCACATTTATCACGGCTTGCCCGTTGAACAAAGCGTCTGGGGTGCGATAGGTAATTTCGTCTATGGCGGTCATTGGGTACACAGGCAATTCTTTGTTTTCTGGCATGTCAATTGCTGTTTTGTCCCAGTATTGGCCCAAAGACGGTAATCTCAAATAGATCAATGGTTGTCGGAAAAATTGTTTTAATGGGTTAGCATTTTGGGGCATAAGTCACCTATAAATATATGATTACTTATAGGTGCTAAAACATGGCAGACGCAAATCAAGCCGCAGAAGAACTGGCCAGAACGTTGCAACAAATCAACAATGAGTTGGCAACACATGGCCGCATTTCTCAACAAACTTTGGACCAACGCACCGATGCGGAAATGAAGGCCAAACATGGTGTTGAAAACTTCACAGCCGGCACCAAAAAAGGTGCTGACGCAATTTCAGCTCTGGCTTCGGCAGGCCTGGCTGCCGGCAAAGCCATGCTGGACGGTAAAAAAGGTGCCGCAGCATTTAACGACAGTTTAGATCAGTTGAGCACCGCAGCCACTGCTGCAGGAGCCGCTCTTGCGTTAATGGTACCTGGTGGTCTTCTAATCAAAGGATTGATTGCCGGCTTGACAGCCGCCACAGCTGGTTTAATAAAATATACTCAAGCAGCCAACGAAATGGCTGACAAGCTCTACACAGGATTCCAGGGCCTGGCCAAATCGGGTGCAGCAGCCAGTGACGGCATGAGTGGAGTTTTTGAAGGAGCCAAAAAACTAGGCCTGAGTATGAACGAACTGGGCGACTATGTTCAGATAGTTGCACAAAACAGCAGAGATTTGGCCAACCTTGGCGGGTCAGTATACAAAGGTCGTCAAGCACTGGAAAACATGGGCAAGGCCATGGAGCCTGCGCGAGAAGCCATGCTCAAAATGGGCCTCATGCCCAAAGACATTACCGAAGGTATGGCTGGTTATCTGCGTACTCAAACTCGTTTGGGTTACGCACAAAAAATGACAGTGGATCAGCTAGCTGAAGGTGCAAGAAAATACTTAGTAGAACAAGATGCGCTGACCAAGCTCACAGGTGTTCAAAGATCTGAGCGTGAAAAAGCACGTGAAGAAGCCATGATGGAAGAGCAACATGCTGGTGTGATTCGTGAATTGCAAATGCAAGGTGAGCGTGGCAAACTAGAAGCAGACAGAGTACAAAAAATCAGCGATATTGCCAACGACTTTAGTCCAGCTATTGCCAAGATGGTACGCTCTCTGCAATCAGGTGTTATCACTGACGAAGGTGCAAAACTATTGCAATCAGCACCAAACGCCATGCGAGATTTGATGTTGGCACAAAAAGGCCAAATATCAGAACTCGAAGCAATAAAACGCATATTCGGTGCAGTTGGAGAATCAGGAGATCGTTTCCGTGCCAGCTTGGCCAAACTCAGTGCCAACGATGACACATTTGTGAGCATGGGCGAAACCACCAAGGCACGTATTGTGGCTGAAAAGTTGCAGACAATGACCCTGGAACAAATTGCAGAAGAACAGAAAAAACAAGGTGTCAAAGGTGGCAAGGCTGCTGACGATATGTTGGACAAACAGGCTAAACTTATTGACACGCAGATCAGGGCAAATGATGCAATGGAACGCTTTATCAAGCAAGGCATTTCAGCTGCACAGGACGGTATGATAGCTGTGGCCAATGCCAGTCGGGCTGCCGCAGAAGCTTTGTACGGCCTGGTAAAATCCCGAGAACTCAGCGCCGAAGAGAAAAAAGCCAACGAAGCAGTAGTAGAAACCAAATCTGCACGTGATAAAGCATTTGAAGGCTCCAATATCATGCAGCGGTTGTTTGGTATAGGCATGACCGAAGATCAGAAAAAAGCACAAGAAGCCTATCAACGTGCTCTAGATGAACGTCGTGGATTAGAACAAGATCGATTAGAAAGAGAAACTGGAAGTCGCGGCCAGGCCGGCGAAGGCACTATACCCGGTGCAGCCAAAGGGGGATTTTTAAAAGGCCCCGAGTCGGGTTATCTTGCCATGCTGCATGGCAACGAACTGGTCATACCCGAAGACAAATTACTGGGTCGTGTAGAAACCGGCGGCATGGCTGGTGCGGGTGGCGAACAACTTGATAAGATGAACGCTCTCTACAATGAGATGCTCAAAGATACTATTGAACTAACACGCTTGACCGATCAAGATCTCAATAAAACAAAAAATTTCAGTAGACTGTCAGATCGTCTGCGCAATTTAAAAACACCGCTGATGATTGATGAAATTGAATTACTTGAAGAACAAAAAGATCAACTGACAAAAATGTTAGATGCCGTGGAAAAATCCATGGGCAAAGATGCTGCGTCTAACCTGCGTAAAAGTATTACAATGCAACGTGCCATGAGTGGCGGCCAAGGTTTACAAATGCCGTCAGCAGCTGGCATGCCCAGCCTGGGCGGAGCTGGTGGATTACAAGTTGCCAGTCAGGATGATTTAAGGAAACTTGGATTAAACATCAAGGCTGGTGATGTGCAGGCTGAGAATGCTAAAATTAGTCCTAAGTTGATTGAACTGGCCAAAGCTATACAGTCAGGAGTTCCGGGGTTTGGATATTTCAGCAGTTTCAATGACAAGTTTCACAATGAAAAAGCTCCGTCCAGCATGCACACTCAAGGTCTAGCCGTAGATTTTACAGTAGCACAACCTCCCAGTATCGAAGATGGGCGAGCCATTACATCCTGGCTCAAACAAATGGGTGCCAGTGTGGCCATAGACGAATACAACAGTCCTACCGCCAAGGCCACTGGTGGCCACTTTCATGCACAGTTGCCTGCATTTGAAGATGGTGGAGAATTGGGTGCTGGTAAGTTAGGCATTGCAGGTGAAGCAGGCAAACCAGAATTAATTACTGGCCCAGCAGAAATTACTCCAATCAATGATCTCATGAAAGCATTTGGCAGTTTAGCCGGTATGATGTCACAGTCGGTGGACAAATTAGATGAATTGGTCCGGGCTCAGAAAACCAACAATGACATCTCAAGCAAGATGTTGCGTATGCAACAGTGATTACGGTAAATAAACTACTATGGCAGATAAACAATCGTGGCGCAAATATTTTAAAGTTGCAGATAATTCAGGTGTAATGAGCCCTATTTCGGGCAAAAATCAATTTGGTCTACCAAACTATCCCAAGAACGACGGAAACAACTCTTTAGCACAGGCTGACTTTGTGTTCCGTAACTATGCCAGCCGACTACCAGAAGTTTATTCAGGCCACCCCAACCGTGTGGAACGTTATAATCAGTACGAAAACATGGACATGGATTCAGAAGTCAATGCCTGTTTGGATATCATAGCTGAATTTTCAACTCAAATGAATGAAACAAACGGTACACCGTTTGATGTAACATACAACGACAAACCCACTGACAATGAAATCAGTATTATTAAAAAGCAGTTACAACAGTGGGTTAAACTCAACAAACTAGACCAGCGCATCTTCAAACTGTTCCGTAACACTATCAAATACGGTGATCAAGTGTTTGTTCGAGATCCGCAAACATTTGAAATGATGTGGGTAGACATGTCAAAAGTCATGCGAGTAATTGTAAACGAAAGCGAAGGTAAGCGTCCTGAGCAATACGTTATTCGTGACATCAATCCTAACTTTCAGAACATGACTGTGGCAGCCAAAACCACCACAGACTACATGACAAATCCTGTAACAGGTACAATTTCAGGCTCGGCAAACTATACCATGCCCAATGGTGGCGTGGGTGGTGGCGTGGGCAACAGCAGATTTATGCATGCCATGAACGAAGCCACTTTGGACGCAAAACACATTGTTCATTGCAGTTTGAACGAAGGTTTGGATGTGTTCTGGCCTTTTGGACGTAGTATACTGGAACAGATCTACAAGGTCTACAAACAGAAAGAACTCTTGGAAGATGCTATTCTTATCTATCGTGTGAGCCGTGCCCCAGAGCGTAGAATCTTCAAAATTGACGTTGGTAACATGCCAAGTCACTTGGCCATGCAGTTTGTGGAACGTATCAAAAACGAAATGCATCAGCGCAGAATCCCTACCATAACAGGTGGCGGACAAAATATGATGGATGCTAGTTATAACCCACTTTCAATCAACGAAGATTACTTTTTTCCACAAGGTCAGGACGGACGTGGATCGTCGGTAGAAACATTAGCAGGCGGATCAAACCTGGGCGAAATCGACGATTTAAAGTACTTTAACAACAAAATGGCTCGCGGTTTGCGTGTGCCTAGTAGCTATTTGCCCACCGGCCCCGACGATTCAGACCGTGCTTTAAGCGACGGAAAAGTAGGCACAGCCCTGATACAAGAGTACAGATTCAACCAGTATTGTGAACGTTTACAGGCCTTAATTTGCCAGAAACTAGACGACGAATTCAAAATGTTTTTGAAATGGCGTGGGTTTAACATAGACTCTGGACTATTCAGTATTCGTTTTAATCCCCCGCAAAATTTTGCTAGTTACCGTCAAAGCGAACTGGACAACACACGTATTCAAGCATTTATGCAAATGGAACCATTGCCTTACATGTCAAAACGTTTCATGCTTGAACGTTTCTTAGGATTGACTGAAGAAGAAATCAAAGAGAACGAAGAAATGTGGAGAGAAGAACGCGACGAGCCCGGTATTGAACCAGTTGGCAGCGATCTACGTTCGGTGGGAATTAGTCCAGGTGCTATGCAAACTGACATCGAGACTGGTGCAGAAATTGGGCAAATGGAACCTGCGGCACCAGGAACACCAGAACTCACACCAGGACTTGCTGGTCCTACAGCCGCAGGCGGAGCAATGCCAGCACCGGGACCTGCTCCAGCAGTATAAATATTAACATGATACTCAATGAATTTTGGCACAAAAACCCTGAAGCATATCAGGAATTAGATCAAGACAACAGCCAACTCGAACTAGGTGATATGCGCAAGACGCATCTAACTCTACGTCAGTTAAACAAACTTCGTAGAATGAATGATGTGCGCATGGTAGAATACAAAGAAAAACTCAAACTGGTGCGTCAGCAGTATGCACCTGCCCCGGCTGCACCAGCCATGTAATTTATGGCTGTTTTGGCCTTATAAACCGCTACTTTTTCTCTTCCTGTGTAAATAACAGCACACTTTACCTATAGGAGTTTCCGTATGAACAAATTTGAGCAATTGATCGAATACGTGATCAACGATGAAGAAAGCAAAGCACGTGAGCTTTTCCATGATATTGTTGTGGAAAAAAGTCGTGAAATTTATGAAAACCTCATGCAAGAGGAAGAAGTTGACGAAGCCGAAGATATTGAAGAAGCCGAAGATATTGAAGAAGCCGAAGATATCGACGAAGCTGAAGACATGGAAGAAGGTGCCATGGGCGGTGATGCCGCTGATAACCTAATTGACAATGTTGAAGCCGATGAAATCAACATGGAAGGTGACGATCTTGGCGATGACATGGGCGACGGCGATGACATGGGCGACGGCGATGACATGGGCGACGGCGATGAGCCAGCTACCAAAGACGACATTATGAATCTTGAAGACAAATTAGACCAACTCATGGCTGAATTTGAAGACCTAATGGGCGATCAAGGCAGCAACGACATGGGCGATGGCGACGATTTTGGCTCTGAAGAAGGTGGCGACGCCATTGAAATGGACGACACAGAAGAAATGGGCATGATGGAAGCTGTAACTCTAAAAGCAGCCCCAAAGCCAGTGACTTCTGAAGAAGGCAGCGTCAACAAGAAGTCTAGCGTAGCTGCAAATGCTGGTGCCAAAGGCCCAGTTGGCAACACAGTTAAACCAGTACATGCCGGCGGCGAAATGGGTGGCAAGCACGATGCCCCGGGCGCATACAGCAACACAACCAAAGATTTGATTGGCAAAGTTGGCAATACACCTGCTCAAAGCACACAAAAATTGAGCCCAGCTACCAAGCCCACAACAGGCCAGGCCAGCGGTGTAAACACCAAGAGCCCAGTTGCTAAAGGCTAATAAAATTAATGAAAACGCTAAGAGAACAACTTACCTATAATCAAGCCAACATCCAGGTTCTAGAAGAATCTGGCCCAGATGGCCACGGTAAGAACCTCTATCTCAAGGGCATTTGCATTGAAGGCAACAAGCGCAATGCAAATGACCGCGTTTACCCTTTACACGAAATCAGCAAAGCAGTTAACACAATTAATCAACAGATTAAAGAAGGTAACTCGGTACTAGGTGAAGTGGACCATCCAGATGATTTGAAGATCAATTTGGACCGTGTTTGCCACAGTGTAGAAGGTATGTGGATGGACGGTGACGCCGGTTGTGGCAAGCTCAAGATTTTACCAACCCCCATGGGCGAGTTGATCAAGACGCTGTTGACATCTGGCGTGAAACTTGGAGTTTCAAGTCGTGGCAGCGGCAACGTTGACGACAGAACAGGACATGTTAGTGACTTTGAAATTGTCACTATAGATGTGGTTGCTCAACCCAGCGCACCCAATGCATACCCAAAAGCAATATATGAAAGTCTCATGAACATGAAGTATGGACATAGACTGTTAGAGGTAGCCAAGGAAGCGGGCGAAGACAACAAAGTGCAGAAGTATCTCAAGAATGAAGTTGTAAAACTCATCAGAGAACTCAAGATCTAAGGAGAATCTACTAATGTTAGATGCAATCAAACCATTGTTAGATAGCAACTTGATCACCGAGGAAACTCGCCAGGAGATTAATGAAGCATGGGAAGCCAAGCTACAGGAAGCTCGTGAACAAGCTCGTGCAGAACTACGTGAAGAGTTCGCACAACGCTACGAACATGACAAGTCAGTAATGGTAGAAGCCCTGGATAAAATGGTAACAGAAGGTCTGGCCGCAGAGATTCAAGCCGTGGCTGCTGAAAAGCAAGCACTGGCTGAAGACCGCGTCCGTTTCCAAAGCAAGATGAAAGAGTCAGCACAGAAGTTTAACGGCTTCTTGGTGACAAAGCTAGCTGAAGAAATTGGCGAACTGCGCCGGGACCGCAAAATGCACACTGAAGGTCTAGCCAAGCTAGAAAACTTCATGGTGCATGCATTGGCTCGTGAAATTCAAGAATTTGCCGCTGACAAGCGTGACGTAGTGGAAACCAAAGTCCGCTTGGTCCGCGAAGCTCGTACAAAACTTGAGTCACTCAAAACACGTTTTGTAAAAGAAAGTGCGGAGAAAATGAGCCAAGCTGTTAGCCGTCATCTCAAGGCAGAACTTACCCAATTGCAAGAAGACATCAAAGTTGCTCGCGAGAACAATTTTGGTCGTCGCATTTTTGAAGCCTACGCCGCAGAATTTGGTGCTACTCATTTGAACGAGAAAGCAGAAGTCCGCAAGCTATACGCTATGCTAGAAAACAAAGACAAGCAATTGGCCAAGGCCATTGAACTTTCACAACAGGCAAAAGTTGTTGTTGAAAGCAAAGAACGTGAAATACGTATGATCAAGGAAAGCAATCAGCGTCAAGATTTGATGCAAGAGTTGCTGGCCCCGCTAAACCGGGACAAAGCTGAAGTCATGCGTAATTTGCTGGAAAGCGTACAGACTAGCCGTCTGAAAAACGCCTTCGAAAAGTATCTACCAGCTGTGTTGGAAGACCGCTCTGTGAAAGCCTCTAAAGTGATCACAGAAAACGTTTCCGTTGCAACTGGGGATAAAACTGTTCCAAGTAGTCCACAGGAAGATACCGATGTCAAGAGCAACGTTATCGACCTCAAGCGCCTGGCAGGGTTATAAAATTAATTTTTTAGGAGACTTAAATGTCACAAGAACTATTAGAAAGCCGCTGGGGCGAGACTAAAGAAGCATTGCTCGAAGGTCTGAATGGCTCAAAGCGCAACAGCATGAGTGTTATCCTTGAAAACACTCGTAAGTATTTGAAAGAGAACGCAAGTTCTGGTTCAACAGCCGCTGGCAACATTGCCACACTTAACCGTGTGATTCTGCCAGTGATCCGTCGTGTCATGCCCACCGTTATTGCTAACGAGTTGGTTGGCGTTCAGCCCATGACCGGCCCAGTGGGTCAAATCCACACTCTGCGTGTACGTTATGCACAGAGCTTGACAGACACATCTGCTGCCGCTACCAGCGTCACAGCCGGTGAAGAGGCCCTGAGCCCATTCAAGATCGCCACAGCATACTCCACAGTTCCTCAGAACACTAGCTCGGCCACCAACTACACCGGCGGTGCCACAGCTACCATGGAAGGTACTGGCGGTAAGCAAATTTCTGTGCAGATCCTCAAGCAAGCTGTTGAAGCTCGCACACGTAAATTGCAAGCACGTTGGACATTTGAATCAGCCCAAGACGCTCAAGCCATGCACGGCATTGACGTTGAGGCCGAAATCATGGCCGCACTGGCTCAAGAGATCACAGCTGAAATTGACCAAGAGATTCTATTGTCTCTACGTTCATTGGCTGCAACTGAGTTCACATACAACCAAGCTACCGTTTCTGGTACTGCTACATTCGTTGGTGACGAACACGCCGCTTTGGCGGTGTTGATCAACCGTGTTGCTAACTTGATCGCCCAACGTACACGTCGTGGCGCTGGTAACTACGCTGTTGTTTCTTCAGCTGCCTTGACAGTATTGCAATCTGCTACAACCAGCGCATTTGCACGTACCACAGAAGGTACATTCGAAGCACCTACAAACACCAAGTTTGTTGGTACATTGAACGGCGCGATGCGTGTGTTCGTTGACTCTTATGCAAGCGACACAACACCTGTGTTGGTTGGTTACAAGGGTAGTTCAGAGGCTGACGCTCCAGCATTCTACTGCCCATACATCCCATTGATGTCTTCAGGCGTTGTGTTGGATCCCAGCACATTTGAACCAGTGGTCAGCTTTATGACACGTTACGGGTACATCGAGTTGACCAACACCGCATCTAGCTTCGGCAATGCGGGCGACTATGTCGGTGAAATCGCGGTGAGTAATCTCTCGTTTAGTTGAGATTGGTTATGTACTTGTGTTAAACAAGTATACAAGCAAAACAAAAACCCACTTCGGTGGGTTTTTTGTTGACTAAAAATATTGACGATTTTGCCACTTAAATATACTATGTAGAGATTATAAACATAAATAATATTATGAACAAATATACAACCTGGTACAATCAAATCACATCTGCTGCTCAAAATCGAGCAACTAAAGAATACACTGAAATACATCATATTCTACCACGTAGTTTGGGCGGGTCAGATGACGTTACAAATCTAACTAAACTAACAGCAAGAGAACATTTTGTATGCCATTGGTTACTAACTAAGATGTATCCTACAGGCGAAGAACATTGGAAAATGATAAACGCATTTAGGATGATGCGAGCTGAGAACCCGAGACAACAACGATATAAAACAAAGATTACAAGCAGAGTATATGCTAACCTTAAAGAGGAATACTCATTGATTCAGAGTGAACGATTTAAAGGTGAAGGTAATGGATTCTACGGCAAAACACACACTGAAGAAGCAAAGCAACGTATTAGTGCTGCTAACACAGGTAGAATACAACCTCAGCACGAAAAAGAAAAACAGATAAAGGCTATTACTGGTAGAAAAAGAGATCCGTTTTCAAACGAATGGAGAGAAAACTTATCTAAAAACCACAAAAGCAAACAGCCTGGATTTGATGGCACATTGGCTGAAGAAACAAAGAAAAAAATCGGCGATAAAATCAGAGGACGGAAACATACCGAAGAAGAAAAGAAACGCAGGGCAGACGCCATTCGTGGGTCAAAGCGGGAGAAGAAGTTATGCCCGCATTGCCAGCAACTAATAGCTGTCAACACCTACCCCCGTTGGCACGGTGACCGTTGTCAGTCACGAACATAAATAACAACATGGGGAGTAGTCCGCTGGTGCACGGCCAGTCACTGACATCGTCATTACAGTAGCAATACTCGGTGTCAGCGGGGAATGGGTCCTGGACAAGACCATAATAACGAAAGCGTATTATGGATTCTTCTATCCCTGTATTCACTTTGTTCACAATCGCAATGCTTGCGATAATGATTCTGTAATCGACTTTCAAGGAGTAAATTTATGGAAACTTTATTAGCGTCCGCATGGGCGATTTTGGCTGTGATCTTGATAGACATAGTGCTAGCCGGCGACAATGCCTTGATCATTGGCATGGTGGCCAACAAACTGCCACCCGATTTGAGAAACCGAGCCATTGTATGGGGCACGGTAGGCGCCATTGGCATTAGGTTCCTCAGCGTGGCGGTGATCACTTGGCTGTTGAGCATACCTGGCTTACGGCTCATAGGTGGTCTGGCCTTGTTCTACATTGCCTGGAAACTGGTATTTGCCGATGCTGAAGAACATCGTGATCACACAGCAGACACATTCTGGGGAGCCATGGGCACCATCATCATGGCCGATGCTGTGATGGGCATTGACAATGCCTTGGGCATTGCAGCCGCAGCGGGCGGTAATTGGTGGGTAATCATATTTGGCTTGCTGATTTCTGTACCCATCATACTGTTTGGTTCGACCATGGTCAACCGCATACTTGAACGCTGGCCTAGAGCCATCTACATTGGGTCGGCAGTGCTGGCAGTGGTAGGTGCTCAAATGTTATACAAAGAGCCTATTTTAAGAAATTTACTTGGATTCCAACAATAAATAAACTGGACCGCAACAACTCGACCCAGGGATGGGAAGGAACAAAAAAGCACCCTCGGGTGCTTTTTTGTTGAAAATAAATAATGCATGCAAATCCAAGAAATTGTTGTTGAACGCAGGGCCCAAGCCGGTCAGAATGTTCGAGTTCCACTACGTCAACAAATCCTCCAAATTATTCAAAAAAACGGCGGTACCATTGATGACTATTGGGTCAGCAGTACCACAGTAGATCATTTGGGATTTTACGGCGGCGATAGCAGTCATCCCCAACCTGAAAAGACTCGTCCAGGCCGAGCATTTGATGTGCCCATGGGGGCATTTCAAGACCAAAGAAAATATTCATCGCCTGAGTATGCCACTTATGGTGGTGCTGCCTATTGGGGAGACAAACCGACTCAACAACGCTATGGACTGTGGTTTATGCCTTTGAAAACGGTTTTCAAGCAATTGGAAATGGGACAATACCCATACTTGAGAAATTTTTTATTTTTAGTTCGACTCAATGACACGGCCTGGTTGCAACCAGTTGACAACTGGCAAAAATTAAGAGCTGCTGTTGTAGGAATTCGGCCGCCCAGTGGTAAAAGCAAAGTTGGTCAGTATAATCCGGAGTCCAACATTGCTGTGTTTTTTAAACCTGCTTATCAGATAGTAGGTAAATGGACTCGAGCTGAAATTGAAAACAGTGCTCGTCGCGCACAAATTGGCGGCCCCGAGGCACAAAAACGAGTTGGACAAGAACGTGCAGCACGCCGTGCGGCCCAACAGCAACGACTGCGTCAAGAATTAGATGACTTGTTCTAACGGACTCACCAAAAAATCACATGATACGGTTTTTGGATCCCCGTCGTTTTTACACAAATAGACAATACTTGACTCAGTGGTTCCAGGGAGAGACTTTGTGTGTCACTGACAATGACCTTGAAGATACAACAATCAGCCGGACTCGAGAATTACTTGCTGAGCATCCCAATCCCCGTCGCATACTGGATATCACACATAACCCTTGGCCAGACAATCAACTGCCAGTTGACATTTACCCACGTCTAACCAACAACTTTGAATTTTTTTACCGACCCAGTTCGGGGGTGTTTTTCTTTCCATTGTTTCTTTGGGCGTACAGTTTGCGAAAGACATTATGGTGGGAAGATTTCGTTTTTGACGCTGGCATCAACAAAACACAAGGCTTCATGTGCCTTAACAATCAACCCCGAGAGCACAGAACCAAACTGTATCAACTCATGCAGAACAACGGAGCAGTGTCTCACATTGTCTACACCATAAACAGGCAAGGACTGCCCGATGAACCTACCGATCTTAACAGGAATGACGTAGGAGTTGGCCATCCTGTATATGCTCAAACAGCCGTGAACATAGTAACAGAGACCGCAGTTGACTTGGCCTGGATCAGTGAAAAAACATGCAAGCCTTTTGTGGCACACCAGATACCTATAATAGTAGCATCGGCAGGTGTGAACAAATTTTTACAAGATACAGGTCTTGACATGTTTGAAGACCTGGTGCCTTGGCAGTCTTGGGACAGTGAGTCAGATACCAACGTTCGACTGGAAAAAATTGCTGCATTTGTGGAACAATGGATACACAGTGGAACTATTCTAGATGATTACCGTCGTGTGTTGCCGCGAATACAAGCCAACAAGCAATACTTTCACAGTGAAGCGTTTAGAAACCGAATCATGAATCAAATGCCCCGGACATTTGGACTCATAACAAAAGAATCTTGGTTGGCATTTGAGCGTGATTTCAAAAAAAATCTAAATGTTGATTAAACTTTGTACCACGAGAGGTATTGGGCAATCTTCTTTGTAACACTTTCCCAGTCGCCGATTTGGGGTTGTCTAAACAGTCTTGCCGTGGAATACCATGGACTTGAGTCTCTATCTAACAACCAACGCCAGTCCGTGGCGTAGGCGTTGAGCATGACCCACACAGGTCGACCAAGCGCACCAGCCAAATGAGTTATAGCAGTGTCCACACTCACAATCACGTCTAGATGTTGCATCAATGCGGCTGTGTCGGCAAAACTGTGAATTGATCCAGGCCAAAGTTTTAGACCAGCCTCGGCCAGGGCCTGTTCTTCATCCGGAGCTGCATCTACTTGTAAACTTATCCATTCATATTCAGGGTGACGTTGTATCATGGTCAGTATTTGATCAAACGGCACTGATTTGTGTTGATTGAGCCAGGAATCTCTGCGGCCACTCCAGGATATTCCCACACGCATTTTGTACTTGGGTCCTAGTCGATCTTGCCACTGCTTCATCAACACAGGATTGGCGTTTAAGTAACTTTGTATCCGTGGTAAGTTGTCCAAGGTAATACCAAGTATACCCGGAATACTCATTATAGGAACCCAGTAATCAAATTCTCCCATGTCTGTGTTGTAACCAGCAACTTGTTGCATGATCTCACTGGTGTTGAGCAGCGGAACCAAACCGTCTGTTACTTGTAGTTTGACTCGGGCACCCATCAAATGCAAATTGTAAACAAATCTCACAAACTGAATGCAGTCTCCGTGACCTTGTTCTCCTACCACAAGAATAGTTCGGTCTCGGAGATCTTCTCCACGCCAACGAGGCTGAGCAAATTTAGGTTCAGTTCCTACCAAGTGTTCATAATTCCATCTAGCTTCGTAAGCAGGCCAACCACGAGGATAATCTCCCATGAGTAAATAGCTTACTGCAAGATTAAAATGCGCAGTGACATTGTTGGGATCTAAAACAGCAGCATGCTGAAGAAATGGTAGGGCACGTTGCGGATACCCACATTCGCGCATGACATTGCCGTAATTGTTAAATGCCGCAGCGGAATCAGGATCTTGTACAAATGCCATAGCATAGCAATGCAATGCTTGTTGGGGTTGTCCATTGGCTCTGTGCTGATTACCAGCATCAATTAACTCATTAGTATTCATAGGGATATTTACGCTCCTAGCCAATGCTATTTTACATTTTCCATAAATACAAGTCAACGCAATTCTGCGTTTTATGCGGCAACCACCGCGTAGTGCCTAGAACGCACATTGGGCTTCTATAAGGAGAAATCAAATGGGACGAGCTCTAAAAATTCAAAAAACAAACAACAGCATTTTAACCGATGCTGGTTATCCCAACTTCGGTAGTTTAACAAATCCGGTTTACAACAGTGACGCTACTTTGAGCGCCACTGATTACCTGGGTGTGGTCGGCGGTTCACCTGCCACCAGCACAGCAAGTGCAACCAACCCAGAAATTTCTGCATTGGTCAACATTTTGTTGTCTGACGGCACAGATAGTCAAACAGCCACAAGTTCTTACACTGGTCGTATTGTTCGTCAGAAAGGTAGTCATAAGTTTTTGGTTGCTGCCACCGGCGCCACAGTAGCAGCCACAGGTTTGGTATCAGGCACTGCTTATCAGATTGCTTCAGTTGGCAACACTGATTGGTCAGCATGCGGTGGTGGTACACAATCGGCTGCAGGCGATATCTTTACTGCCACAGGCGCTGGCACAGGCACAGGTACAGTATACATTGTTGGTCAGTGCATTTTGTCAAATACAGCAACACCGGCTGCAGGATACATGGCAATTTCTTACTCTGTGGGCGACAGCTCTGCGGTTTATGCAAGTTACATTACCAACAAATGGGTTCGTGACTGGAACGGTATGACCTATGGTAACTACTCAGACAGCAACAACGGAGTAAATATTCAGTCCAGTGAAAACTTCTACCCTGTTAACTTCTTCACAGACGAAGGCACAGTTACATGGTCTGGCGCTGAAGTTATTGGTGGTTCGCAGTCGCAAAACGGCACGCTACAGCTTGCACAAGTTGACAGCGTTACAAGCTAATTTTGATTTAGCCCCCAAGTCCTCTCAGATACATACTGGGAGGATTTTTTATGGGACCAGCTTTTGTACTTGGTAACGGTATAAGCCGTCGGCAAATTGATTTGAACCTGCTAAAAACACTTGGGCGTGTTTATGGTTGTAATGCCATTTATCGAGAGTTTGAACCTGATGTTTTGATATCTACTGATTCTCCGGTGAGTCAACGCATACAACAAGACGGCTACAGCCAAACACACACTCACTACACACGCAAACCACTGCCAGGGTCAGGCGCCTTGCGCATAGCTCAACAGTATTTTGGATATAGTTCGGGCCCAGTTGCAGTGGCACAAGCTGCGCTAGACGGAGCAACAGTGATCTATTTGATAGGATTTGATATGGGACCAACTCGCACAGGTAGGTTCAACAATTGTTATGCTGACACAGAATTCTACAAAAAAAGTTCAGCTAATCCTACATTTACTGGAAATTGGGTTCGCCAATTACGGCAAATAACCAAAGATTTTCCCAAAGTCAGTTTTTTCCGTGTTGTCGGGGAAACCACAGCAGATTTGTCAGATATTCGAGCCATAGCCAACTTGGCTCACATGCCTATACAAGACTTTCAATACCGTATAAATAACACAAAGGAACTGTAAATGGCTATCTACAAGCGTGTTGCTGGTAATCTCATTATTGAAAATATAGGCGCGGCTAACACCGTGACATTTCAAAATACTACAGGTGTAGCCAATGTTATTATCACTGGCGATCTAAGTGTTTCTGGCAATGCCAGTTTAACTGGTAACATATCTGGCGACAAGTTGTTCAATGGTACAACTTCTATCGAAATCCAAACATCCAGTGGTAATGCCAACATAACCGTGGGCGGGGTTTCAAATGTGGCGGTATTCACGCCTGCCGGCCTTAATGTAACCGGAGCTTACAGCGTAACAGGCAATGTGCAGGGAGGAAACATACTCACTACAGGTCAAGTCTCTGCTACAGGTAATGTTACAAGCGGCAATGTTACAGTAACCACAGGCAATATAGTGTTGACTCAAACATCTGGTGCCACAACAGCTCAAAAGATTCAGTTCACAGATGCCAACACAGCAGTAACTACTTTGGGTGCAAATATTGGTTCAGTTGAATGGACCACAGCAGATTCTACTGGATTAGGGCCTAGGACTACCGCTGCGCTTCGAGCAGTTTACAGTGATGTAAACGGCAATGCTAATATATTGTTGCAGACTAATTCAACTACAAGAATTGCAGTGTTGGGAGCCACAGGTAATGTGGGTATTGCTAATGCTGCACCCTTGCATACGTTTGCTGTTACTGGCACAATGTATGGATCTAGTACTTTTACTGCGGTTGGCAACGTCACTGGTGGCAACATAATTACAGCTGGATTGGTTACTGCAACTGGCAATTTAGTTTCGGGTGCTAATGTGGTGGCCACAGGCTACGCTTCAATCACTGGCAACATTACTGGTGGCAACATCATCAGCGTGGGTGTGATAAGTGGCAGCGCCAGTGGTATTTCAGCCACTGGCAACATTCGTGGCGGCAACATCAACAGTGACAACAAGGTCAGTGCCACGGGTAATATATACGCAGGTGGCGGCTTAGAAACTCAAGGCAATGTTAGTGCCACAGGATCAGTGTTGGCCGCTACAGCTATTTTAGGCAATGCTAATGTTACCGGCAATATGTTTGGTACAGGCATTGGGGTAGAAAACATTGTTTGGCAAAGTACTGCCGTTGATATTAGTTCAGCTAGTATGGCCAATGTGGGCAATCTTGCATTCTTGGCTTTAGCAGGATCAAGTTATAAGTTTGAAGCGTACATGCCAGTAGTTCCTACAGGAGGTACTACAACAGCATTCAGCACATATTTTGATGCAGGAACCTGTTATTATACATTAGAAACGCAGACCACCCCAACCGCTGGTTTTGCAATGGCCACATCTACTACTTCGGCTAGCACAGGAACCACACAGGTTATGACGGGAACTACAGCTAGAACTGTGAGAATTACTGGTACAATCTATAGCGCAGGCAATGCAAACGTGACAATTCAAGCGCAAACTAGCGCAGCAAATGTAACGGTACCATCAGGATCTTATCTAACTTACACTCGAATTGGTTAAAGCATAATCCTTGCCCTTTGGTAAATACACTAGAGGACTGGATTACCTATGACACAACAGATCATTGACGTCGGGGCAGCAGCCAATGATGGCACTGGAGAATCGTTACGAACTGCATTTGAAGCTGTAAACAACAATTTTTCGCAAGTTTGGTCTGCTGGTCCAGTTGACAGCAATGTGGTGATTGCCAATAATACCATTTCAATAAATGGTACCAACGGCAATTTAATTTTACAAGGCAACGGAATTGGCAATGTTGTAACCAACAGTTCTGTGCGCCCATCAGTTGACGCAGTATTTGATCTTGGTAGTCCTTCTTACAGATATGACACAGTTTATGCTGGTTATTTTCAGGGTAACGGTGCTGGCCTAACAGGTATCACCGTTTCAGCTGGTAGCCAAATACTCAACGCCAACAGCAATGTAACAATTGCTGATATTAATGGACCAGTTACAATCAGTGTAAACGGCACTGCTAATGTAGCAAAATTTTTAGCCAATGGTATTTCTGTAAATGGCAACGTTACAGCCGGGTCGGGCAATTACTTTATTGGTAATGGTGCATTACTTACTGGCATTTCTACTTCAACAGATCAAATTTTTAATGGTAATAGTAGTGTCGCCATTGGATCATCAAATGGCAATGCAAACATCAGTATTGGTGGGGTATCAAATGTAGTTGTGGTAACCACATCGGGACTTACCGCAGTAGGCAACGTCACAGGCGGCAATATTAGAGCCACTGGAAACATTTATATTGGTAACACTGTTTTTACAAGAACTCTCACGGTAGGGACAAGAACAACACCGGTTACAGTTCCCTTGGCAAGTAATAACAGTTTCAATGTTGGCACTCGAAGCAGCGGAAATGTAGTAGTGTATACCACATAAATATAAAAATTGGAAAAAGATAATGACAAATAGAGTCCCGTTAATCGTTAATTCAGGTACCGGCCAGATACAAGAACTGCCAGCCGGTGATAATTTATCGTTGACCAGTAGTGACATTGTCGGGGTTGGTAACGTAACTGCGACAGGAAACGTTAGTGGCACATATATTCTTGGTAATGGTTCGTTATTAACTGGGGTAGCTACCACAAGTTCAAACATCAATAACGGAACTTCTAATGTCACTGTGGTCAGTTCTGGTGGCAATGTCACCGTTGGCGTTGGCGGAACTTCAAATGTTGCGGTATTTGGCACAAATACAATCACAGTCAAAGCTAATATTTTACCAGCGGCCAACGTCACGTATGATCTTGGTAGCCCAACACAGCGATTCAATGACTTATATCTGTCAGGAACCACAATTGATCTTGGAGGCGCCACCATCAGCGCCAATGCCACAGCAGTTACAATCACCAACCCTGAAGGTGGTACGTTTGTTAGCCAAGGTACGGCACAAGACTCAATTAATGTAACAGGTAACATTCAAACAACTGGCGGTATCTTTATTGGTAACGGCGCTGGGCTCACTGGCGTTGTGGCCAGCTCAAACGTTGGCGCGGCCAGCAAATTAGAAAACGGCACAACAGAATTTAATATTCCCATAGCCAACGGCAACGTGGTTGGCAACATTGGTGGCGTAGTCAACGTTTACAAATTCTCTTCAACTGGAATGAGTGTTGCTGGTAATGTAACAGCAAACTATTTAATTGGTAACGGTAGTCAACTAACTGGGTTGCCGGCAGGTTACGCCAACTCTGATGTGGCCACATATTTGGCCAGCGGAACAAACTCAGCCAATATTATCACAACTGGAAATGTCAGCGGGCAATATGTTTTAGGTAATGCTGCGTTCATGACCGGCATTCCTGCAAGTTATGGCGACTCAAATGTTGCTGCATACTTGCCAACGTACACAGGTAATTTAGGTGCTTTGGCTGGCAACGTTACAACTTCGGCCAACGTACAAGGTAATTATATTCTTGGTAACGTAGCTTTTGCAACTGGTATACCAGCTACATACGACGACTCAAACGTTGCCACATACCTAGCGTCAGGAACAAACACATCCAACATTATTACAACTGGTAATATCACAGGATCCTATATTGTAGGTAATGGATCATTGTTAACAGCGATTACTGGTGCCAATGTAACAGGTACGGTAGCCAATTCAAATTATGCAACAGATAGTGGTAATAGTGCATTAGCAAGTCTTGCTAATATTGCAATTGAAGCATATAGTGTAAGTGGCGGTAATGTTAGTGGACAAGTAGCAAATGCATTAGTTGCTGGTACTGTTTACACAAATGCACAACCCAATATTACAAGTGTTGGCACACTAACAAGTGTTACATCAACTGGTAATGTGACAGGTGGAAATTTATTAACAGGTGGTTTGGTAAGCGCAACAGGCAATGTCACTGGTGGTAATATATTAACAGCTGGACTAATTTCGTCAACAGGTAACATTGTGACCACTGCTAATATCAGCGGTGGCAATCTCAGTGTTTCAGGTACTTTTGCTCCAGCCACTGTTAATGCATCTGGTAACATTGACGGTGGTAATTTACGCACACAAGGCACAGTCAGCGCCGCAGGCAATGTTATCACGGCTGGTTACTTTGTTGGTAACTTTGCTGGTAATATTACTGGTAATCTAACTGTTCCTGGTTCTAATACTCAAGTGTTGTACAATGCCAACGGCAATGCTGGTGCTGTAGCAGGATTTACTTATAACACAGACTCTAACACTATGACAGTGTTGGGTGTAGTGTCTGCTCAAGGTAATGTGATTAGTGGAAACATTAGCACAGCTGGTTTAATTACAGCAACTGGTAATGTCACAGGTGGCAACATTGACACAGCTGGTTTGGTTACAGCAACTGGTAATATCACAGGCGGCAATGTACTAACAGCTGGTCTAATCAGTGCCACTGGACAGATAACTGGTAGTCAGTTTAATGGTTCTGGCGCCGGACTAACATCAATTCCTGCCGCCAACGTAACAGGTACATTGAGTGTTAATACCACAGGCTACGCCGCCACAGTTAGTTCAGCGGCTCAACCTAATATTACATCAGTTGGTACACTTAGCTCGTTGACTGTTACAGCCAATGTAGCAGGTGGCAATTTAACCACAGCTGGACAAGTCAGTGCCACAGGCAATATCACTGGTGGCAACATCTTGGGTGGTGCCAATGTCAATGCCACAACACACACAGGTACTACAGCAAGTTTGAGTGGTAATGTAACAGGTGGTAACGTACTAACTGCTGGTCTAATTAGTGCCACAGGCAATATCACTGGTAATTATATTCTTGGTAATGGGGCATTGTTGACTGGTGTTATAACCAGCGTGTCAAACATTAATTCAGGAACGTCAAATGTAACAATTGTTAGCTCGGGTGGTAACGTAGCAGTCAGTGTTGGTGGCACATCTAATGTGGCAGTATTTGCATCTACGGGTGAATATGTAACTGGGGTGATCAGTGCAACTGGCAACACTACTGGTGGTAATTTATTAACCAGTGGGTTAATTTCAGCCACAGGTAACATTACTGGCGGCAACATCTTGGGTGGTGCCAATGTCAATGCTACAACACACACAGGTACTACAGTCAGCGTAACAGGTAACATTACTGGCGGCAATATATCCGCCACAAATATTACAGGTACACTGGCTACCGCAGCACAGACCAATATCACTTCGGTGGGTACATTGAGCTCACTTACCGCCACTGGAAATATTACAGGTGGAAACTTGACAACTGCTGGAGCAGTATCTGCACTTGGAGTTGTCAGTGCTACCGGCAACGTAATTGGTGGCAATGTTGTAAGTGCAGGCGCAATCAGTGCAATTGGAGCGATTCAGGCCGCAGCAATAACAGCTACTGGCAATGTAAATGGTGGAAATCTAGTTACACTTGGGCAGGTGTCAGCAGCTGGTAATATCACAGGTCAATATATTTTAGGCAATGGTGCATTGCTGTCAGGTATTGAAGCTGGAACACCCACAAGAATTGTAAATGGCACAAGCGAAGCCAACATTGGCGTCACAGGCGGCAATGCCAACATCTCAATTGGTGGAACATCGAACGTGGTTGTTTATGCCAATACTGGGGTGTTTGTGTCAGGACTTGAAAGTGTAACTGGCAACGTAATTGCAGGCAATCTTGTTACAAACGGCATAGCCAGCGTAGCTGGTAATATCACGGGCGGCAACTTTGTTACCAGCGGCGCAGTGGTATCAACAGGCAATGTGAGTGGTGGCAACTTTGCAACCCTAGGACAAGTTCAAGCTACTGGCAATGTCACAGGTGGCAACTTTAACACCGCTGGCAGCCTCAGTGCTGCAGGAAATGTGTTAGTTACAGGCAATGTATCAGCCACAGGCAATGTAGCAGGTGGCAACATTGTTACACCTGGATTAATATCTGCTACTGGTAATATTCAAGCTAACAATGTAAGTCTTACTGGTTTTATATCAGCAACTGCCAATGTTATTGGGGCCAACCTTAACACGACGGGATTAGTATACGCCACAGGCAACATCACCGGTGGCAACTTGATTACTACAGGTTTGGTCACTGTCAACGGCAATGTCAGCAGTGGCAACTTGATTACTACTGGACTTATGCAGTCTGCAAACTTGAGTGCTACTGGCAATGCAGTAATTAATGGTAGTCTCACTGTCAACGGCAATGTGACTTACATGAATGTCACAACTTTAGCAGTACAAGATCCAATTATTTCCATGGGTCGTGGACCCAACGATACACCTCTTGTGTCTGATGATGGCAAGAGCCGTGGTATTGACATGTTCTACTATCAGTCAGCCCAGGAAAAACAAGCATTTATTGGATGGGACGATGTGGCAGGCAAATTGTTTGCTGCGGCCAACGTTGGCGTTGCCAACGAAGTTGTATCTGTAAGCCAATATGGCTCATTTGTTGTTGGTACACTAGAAGCCGCAAATGTCAGCGCCACAGTTAACGTTTCAACTGGCAGTTTGACAGGAACTGGTCAGTTTAGCACAACTGGCAACGTTGTAGGTGCAAATGTCAATACAGGAGCATTGAGTTTAAGTGGTAATGTTATATCTCCGTTGAATGTAACAGGTAATATCACAAGCGGAAATATTTTTACTCCTGGATTAATTTCAGCCACAGGCAACATCACCGGTGGCAACATCCTGGGTGGGGCCAACGTCAATGCTACAACACACACTGGTAGCACTGCCAGCCTCAGTGGAAATGTAACTGGTGGCAATATTATTACTGCTGGTTTAGTGACCGCAGCAGGCAATGTAAACGGTTCTAATGTTTCTGCTGGCTCAGGTGTGTTTGTTGGAACTAACAATACCACTAGAATAGAAATGACGGGAGATACAACAAATCCCGTTATACAAGCCAACGGATCAGCAACTGCAGGATTAACTTTTACCAGCCAAGGCAATGGTAATGTATTGTTCCAACGATCGGGTAGCGTAACTGAAGGCATCAATACAGGACTCAAGATTGAAGGATATGGAAACAACTATATCACTATACAATCAGCCAACAATACACCAGCAACTATTGCTGCACAGAGCCTGCTCAATGCCAACGTTGACATTGCATTTGCACCAAAAGGTGCAGGTAATGTTACCACCGGTGCTAATCTAAGTGTAACAGGCAACATCACTGGTAGCAACTTGAATGGTACGAGCGTTTCGGGTACTTTAATTACCGCCGCACAAACAAATATTACATCAGTTGGTACACTAACTTCATTAACAGTGACTGGCAATATTGACGGCGGCAACCTATCAGGCACTAGTATTATTGGTACGTTGACCACAGCCGCACAAACAAATATTACATCAGTTGGTACATTGAGTTCATTGAGTGCCACAGGCAACGTCACCGGTGGCAACATTAACACACCAAATCTAGTGAGTACCAACAACATGTTTGCCAGTGGCTATGCCAGTGCAGTTGGCAATGTAGACGGCGGCAACTTAAATACCACTGGCTTGATTTCAGCCTCTGGCAGCATTTCTTCTGGCGCAAATATTCTTGCTGCTGGCCTGATTTCAGCCACCTCAACCATCACAAGTGCAGCCAATATTACAGGTGGCAACATATTGTCTGGTGGCTCAATTAGTGCAGCAGGTGCTATCACTGCTGTTGGTAATGTAACAGCACCTAACTTTATTGGAAATTTGGTAGGCAACGTTAATGCACCTGGATCAAATAGTCAAGTTATCTTTAATCAAGCAGGTATTTTAGGAACTAATGCAGGGTTAGTGTATGATTATGCAGCCAACGCACTCACAGTTGGCGGTGCAGTGGCCACAGTCAATGGCGGCAATTTAAATATCAGCGGAAGTGCAAGTGTAACAGGTAATATAATCACAGCTGAAACTGCCAATGTATCAGCAGGTAATGTACTGTCATCAACTGCGGTAATTGCTACAGGCAATGTGGTTGGTGGCAATATTAACACAGCAGGCGTGATATCAGCTACGGGCAACATCACAGGTGGTAACATCCTAGGTGGTGCCAATGTCAACGCTACATTGTTTACTGGTACCACAGTAAGTGTAACAGGTAACATCACAGGTGGCAACATCTTAGGTGGCGCCAATGTCAATGCCACAACACACACAGGTGCCACAGTATCAGTTACTGGAACTATCACAGGTGGTAACATTGCCACAGATGGTACAGCAAGCGCAACTGGTAACATCACGGGTGGTAATATTCTAACAGCAGGGCTGATAAGTGCTACTGGTAACATTACTGGTGGTAACGTGTTAGGTGGTGCTAATGTTAACGCAACATTGTTTACTGGTACCACTGTAAGCATGGTTGGCAACGTCACTGGTGGCAATGTAATTGGAACTGCACTGGTACGGGGTGTAACAGTTAGCGCAAGTGGCAACGTTGAAAGCGGTAACGTAACAACAGTAGGGTTAGTGTCAGCCACTGGCAATATAACTGGCGGCAATATTAATGCTGCAGGTTTGAGTTTGAGCGGTAACGTAGTTAGTGCGCTCAATATGACAACAAATATTACCACTACAGGTAATATCACGGCTGGAAATGTGTCAGCTACAGGTAACATAAATATTGCTGGACAGTTGGCAGCAACCATAGCGGACGCAACAGCACTGGCAATAGCATTAGGATAAAAAATGGCAAATACTTTTACACGAAAACTCAGCAGACTAGTAGGAACCTCAGCTACCACAGTTGGTAGTTACACAGTTCCTTCAAGTACTACTGCTATTGTAGTTGGTCTTTCGTTGACCAACGTTACAGCAAGCGCAATTTCTGCCAACGTAATAATTTTGGATAACGCAGCTCAAACCACACGATTGGCGGTAAATGCCCCTATTTCGGCAGGATCTAGCTTGGTAGTAGGTGGAGGCGATCAAAAGATTGTGTTGGTCACAGGAGATGAACTACAAGTTCAAAGCAGTGCTGCCACAAGTATTGACGCAGTAATGAGTATAATGGAAATTACATAATGGCATACGTTGGTCTTAATCCGCAAACGCAACTGCTGAACACCAGCACACAAACGTTCAGCGGCAATGCAGTAAATTTACAATTTACATTAGCAAGAAGTGTTGCAAGTGCGTCTGACCTTGACGTTATGATTGATAACACTCTTCAACGTCCGTTTACGGATTATGAAGCAGAAAACACTTCTTTGTTGTTTCAATCTGCGCCAGCCAGCGGCACAAACAACATTACAGTCACTTATCGTGCAGGCGCATTAAACAGTCTTAATTTAACAGCCAATGCTTTTGGTGCAGGTACAGTTGGCGCACCAAGCGTATATTCCGTTGCTGCAAACAACACAGGAATTTATTGGCCAACTTCTACAGATTTAGCTATTACTGTTGCTGGATCAAACACAGTAGTCATTAGCGGAAATGTTGACAGCACCAGCAATACCACTGGCGCATTGACAGTAGCAGGTGGTATTGGTGCAACTGGTAATATCAATACCAGCGGAATAGTTACTATTACTAATACCACAAACAGTGCAAACATCAGCACCGGTGCGTTAGTAGTTGGTGGCAGTATTGGGGTTGCTGGCAACGTTACAATTGGACAAAATATTACCTGCGTTGGAGACTTCACAGTCAACGGTACGTTTACAACCACTGGCACAGACAGCCTGGACGTTACTGATCCGTTTATTTTCTTGGCCAACGCCAACCCAGGTGACACTTATGACACCGGTATTGTGTCGCAGTTCTATGATGGTGTTGCCAATAGATATACTGGCTATTTCCGTGATATCACAGACGGAAAATACAAACTTTTTGGTAACTTAACAGTTAAGCCAACCACAGTAGTTGACACAGCAGATGCAAGTTTTCAATACCAAGACTTAATACTAGCAAACCTCAGTGCTACAGGCAATGTCAACGGTACATACTTTCTTGGCAATGGTGCTTGCTTAACAGGTATTATTACATCAGTATCAAATGTAACAAACGGCACCAGTGGTGTATATGTTCCAGCACTCAACGGCAACATTATTGTCAATGTAGGTGGAGCCACAATTGCTACAGTCTCAAGCTCAGTTGGTTTAGCAGTTACAGGCAATGTCAATGCCACCACAGGAGTAAGTGCAACTGGCAATATTGTTGGCGGCAACATTACCACAGCTGGTATTGCTAGCGCAACTGGTAACATAACATCTGCTGGAAACGTCAGTGGTGGAAATATTCTCACTGGTGGATTGATTAGTGCTGCAAGCTCAATTACCGTAGGAGCTGGGGCCAATATCACTGGCGTAATGAGCGCAAGTGGTAACGTCACCGGCGCTAACTTGATTACTGCAGGTTTGGCCACTGTTACAGGCAACATCATGGGTGGAAATGTAAGAACCACTGGGGTGTTATCAGCCGCAGGCGTAATCTATGGTAATGCTGTAAGCATTAATACCACAATCAACGCAGGCACTGACATCACAGCCGCTGGAGCTCTTTCAGCAGGAACCACAATCAGTGCTGCAGGTAGTATAACCAGCGGACTAGAAATAACTGCATCAGGTAATATCACAGGTAGTTTTTTCTTGGGCAACGGTAGAGCCTTAACTGGCATTGATACCACAGGTGTCTCAAGTGGCACATCTAATATTAAAATTGTATCTGCCAATGCAAATGCTACTGTGAACATAGGTGGCACATCAAATGTGGTGGTGTTTAGTTCAACAGGACAAATTACAACAGGATTTGTCAGCGCATCAGGTAACGTTATTGGCGGTAACATTACTACTGCGGCACAAGTTTCGGCTACTGGCAACGTCACCGGCGGTAACATCAACACAGGCGGTTTAATATCAGCCACAGGCAACATTACAGGTGGTAACATCTTGGGTGGTGCCAATGTCAACGCCACAACACACACAGGTACTACTGCCAGCTTGAGCGGCAACGTAACTGGCGGTAACATCATCACCGGCGGTGCAGTATCAGCAACTGGAGTGATATCAGCCACAGGCAACGTCACGGGCGGCAACATAATCACCAGTGGTGTTGTGAGTGCTGGAAGTGCTGGGGTGTCAGCTTTGGGTAATGTGGTTGGTGGCAATATTGTTACCGCAGGTATTATCAGTTCAACTGGTAACTCTGTACACGGCACAGCCAACGTTTCGGCTGGTAATGCAATTATTACATCATTGGTACAAGGTGCAACCGTCAGTGCTACAGGTAATGTGATAGGCGGAAACTTAAATGCCACAGGATTGAGTCTGAGTGGTAACGTTGTTTCTGGACTGAGCATGACAACAGCAATTACCACCACTGCCAACATCACAGGTGGATATTTCTTGGGCAACGGCAGTCAGCTGACTGGTATTGACGCCACAAGCATACAGAACGGCACATCAAACGTTCGTGTAGTAAGCTCGGGTGGTAACGTAGCGGTCAGTGTCGGCGGCACATCTAATGTGGCAGTATTTGCATCTACGGGTGAATATGTAACTGGCGTAATAAGCGCAAGTGGTAACATCACCGGCGGCAATGTGATATCAGGCGGGGTTAGAGTTTTCAAATACACCGCAGCAGCTTCAGTTCCAAGCAACGCAGTACCGGGAGACGAATGGTACGCAACTGGTACTGACAAACTGTACAAATATATCAACGATGGTACAACCAATCAGTGGGTTGATCAAAGTTTCCCCACTACCATTTCAACTCTTTCAATCAATGGCAATTTATCGGTGGGTGGAACACTAACATCCGCTAATATAAATTTTACTGGTGGTAGTTTTAGTGTCAGTGACTTGCTAAATTCTGGTGCAAACGGTGTTGGAAATATTGGTAACAGTACTACAAGATTCAATACTGTTTTTGCAACTACATTTAGTGGAGTATCAACTACAGCCAATTACGCTGACTTGGCAGAAAACTATCAAGCAGATGCTGTCTATGAACCTGGTACTGTGGTGGTATTTGGTGGCGCCAACGAAATTACAGTAAGTGATGTTAATCATGATACTCGTATTGCAGGTGTAGTGTCAACTAACCCAGCACATTTGATGAACAGTCAACAGGAAAATGGAACACCAGTGGCCCTGGCCGGGCGTGTGCCGTGTTTTGTGCAAGGCCCTGTAACCAAAGGAGACAGATTGGTAAACGTAGCTTCAGGTATAGCTGGCAAATTTGATCCAACTAAAGCAGAATTAGGTTGTGTTGTGGGCAAGAGCTTGCAAGATCTGCCACATGATCATGTAGAATTAATTGAAATAGCAGTGGGGCGAACATAATGGCATTTCCAGTATCTCCAACAAACGGACAAACAGCAACAGTTAATGGTGTAATATACACCTATAGTACCGCCATTGGTGCGTGGACAGTGACCACCAGCAATGCCGGTGATATCTCAGCTAATACAATTGCCAGCTCGGGTGCTATAACTGGCAGTTCAACATTGAGTGTGACAGGTAATATCACTGGTGGAAATTTAATTACTGGCGGAGGACTTGCCACCAACGGAATTACCAACACAGGAGGCAACGGCATTGGCAATATCGGTAATTCATCAGTTTATTTTAACACAGTTTTTGCTAAATCAACCAGCGCACAATATGCTGACCTTGCAGAATTCTACATTGCAGATGCGTTGTACGAGCCAGGTACAGTATTGAGTTTTGGTGGTTCAAACGAGGTTACTTTGAGCAATGCGTCCAGTGATGCTCGTGTGGCAGGTGTGGTATCGACCAATCCGGCACACGTAATGAATTCTGGCAGCAATCATGAATATGCAACCATAGTAGCCTTGGCAGGCCGGGTACCCACTAGAGTAATTGGTACTGTGCGCAAAGGAGACATGATGGTTTCGGGGGGCAATGGTTATGCACAGGCCAGTGCCCAACCAATGATGGGATCAATACTTGGCAAAGCACTGGAAGATTTTGATGGCAATACAGGCATTATAGAAGTGGTTATAGGTAAAATTTAAGGATACAAAATGAGTTATGTAGGTTACACACCGCAAATTGGACAGTATCGCAAAATGGATGCGTTGACCTTTAATGGGTCAACTACTCTGTTTAATATCACAGTAGGTGGAACTTCAGTTGCCCCGCCCACAGCCTATGCAATGATGGTAGTTCTTGACGGCCTGGTCCAAAATCCTGGTGTTGATTTCAGCATCGCAGGATCAACAATAAGTTTTGCAGTGGCACCAGAATCAAACACGCCTTTCTTTGGCATAATCTTTGGTGACACGCTATATACTGGCACGCCAAGCGATGCCACAGTAACCACAAGCAAAATAGCTGAAGGTGCAATTACTTACAGCAAGTTTGGCACAGATACGCAAGCACGTTTGACAGCAGGTCAAATTATTTTTGGAGTTTAAAAGATGGCAAGAAAAAGACTATACGAGTATTCGTTTACACCAGGTACAGCCGGTTTAGGTACCGTCAAGGTTCCAGGTCGTTACAACCTGGCTGACATACTAGCCATCTACGATACTACAACAAATACAGCGATTTACAACTTTGCTGATTCGGCACTGGGAGGTACAATTAGTTGGGCCACAGGAACTACCGCTACTTTTCCAACCGCCTATGCTGGTGTTACTACAATAACACTAGATACAAATACAGCAGCATTGAATGCCAATGACAAACTGGCAATCTATGTTGAAAGTGAATCATTAATAGTTGAGCCCTGGGCCTTTGGCGAAGATGCCATTGGACGCGATCGTATTAGTAATCCAGAGGCCTTGATCGACGCTGACTTTGAATATGGTTTGCAAAACACCAAGTGGCAAAATGTTGCTGTAAATAACAACATTCCAGGGTTTTATGAAGATATTGGTGTTGATTTAAGTTATAATACCAACGGTTATATAGCACTGCTCTCCGGCGACGATGTTATTACGTCAAACGTTGATACAGCAGTAAAACTCAATAACCCAGGCACCGCACCATGGGTAGCCAACGACTATGTGTTAATTAACAGTCAAACTCAGGGTAATATCTCTGGTTTGTCATCAACTTATATTACAGCCAATGTAAACAGTTCAGCTGAAAGAACATTTACGGTAGGAAGCACCACAGGCATTACTGCTGGTGATCGTGTGCTGATTATTGGACGTCCTACCAGCGGTGGAACAACATTGGCCACAGCTAACATTACCAGCAATGCTACCACTACTGTTAATTGTGCTAACGTGGCCGCAGCACCGTTAATTGTTGATGGTAGTTACATTATTGTTCAAACTGATACAGCAAATGTTTATGAAACCATGGCGGTGACCAACGTTGCTGCCAATGCACTAACTGTTATTCGTCAAACTAACAATACCAATGGCGCTGCTGCTAACATTTCTATTGGCAACAACATTTATCCAGTGAGTACATTGGAAATTGCACAAGTTCAATCAGTTACTGACAGCACAACACTTCAATTAAATCGTGGTTGGTACAATACCACAGCCGCAAACTCTTACGTAACAGGTACTGTGTTACAACGTTTGAGCTCTAACGTTGAGCTTTGTCAACACACAGTGATAAGTACCGCGGTCAACGGTACTCAAACTATTGCTCGAGGCGAATTCAATACCACAGCATTGACAGCTGCCGGTGTAGGATCTCCGTTTATACGCATGACTGGTATGTTCTATGCCACAGGATCTAACACTATTCCTCAAGTTGGTGTTAATCAAAGCGACACACCAATAGATGCGGGTGAGTACGTTAGTACGCAAAATACCGCAGCCTCAAACACCGAAGGTGTAGGGCTGGTATTCCAAGCCAACGCCAACAATTTCTTCTACTATCCACGTCGTAGCCCAGATCTTCAACCCGGCCACCCATTGAATCAAACTGATACAGTGATTCGTCAGGCATTTCCTTACACGGGTGCTGATCTAGACGTTACTTCTATTACTAGCGATGGTTCTAATCCTAGTACAATTACAGTGACAACAACTTATGCACACGGACTTGTTCCAGGAACACCAATTCTTGTTAATTTAAGTTCGGGCACTAACCAAGCCTATGGCGAAGGCAGTTTTGTAATTATTTCTGTGCCTAGTACAACCACATTCACTTATCAAGCCAAGACTGGTGCGGCAGTATCAGGCTCGCTGGCAGGCCTTGTGTATGTAAGAAGCAATGCGGCGTTCTTGCCTCGTCCGTTTGACGGAGGCGTTATTTTGGGTCCAGGAACGCCCACACGCGGAGCCAGTGCTATACGTGCAACTAAGAAATATTTCCGTTATCAGTCTGGTAAAGGTATTTTGTTCTCATCAGGTACAATGTTGAAGCCAAACTTTGACATCTCTGCTTTGAGTGCCGCCGGCACCTCTGCCGGTAGTGCTATCACTGTTACCACTGATTTAGAGCACGGATTAAATGCTGGGGCCGGTGTTCAAATTACCGGCATTACCACCAGCGGATACAATGCATCGGGTTATGTTGTAACCAGTATTGTAAGCGACACAAGTTTCACAGTAGAAGCACAAGGTACTCTAGGTTCTACTACACCTGAACTTGGTGTACAACCTCGAGTATACATTACTTCTTGGCACGGTAGTTCTATCCGTGCCGGTATATTTGATGATCAAAACGGATTGTTCTGGGAACACGATGGCATTACATTGAACGCGGTTCAGCGTTCAAGTACATTCCAGTTGGCTGGTTTGGTGTCAGTTGGCGCGGGCAGCAACTTGGTTACTGGCGATGGTAATTGCCGATTCCAAGATCAGCTCAATAACGGAGACAATGTTGTGATCAAAGGTATGACTCATACAGTAACCGGCATCACTGATAACAATAGAATGAGTGTGATACCGCCATTCCGTGGAGTATCAAATCAAAATCGTGTAAAAATGACAGTGCGTAGCGAGATACGTGTGCGCCAAGCAGACTTTAATATTGACACAATAGACGGAACAGGCGCCAGCGGATATACTATTGATCCAAGCAAAATGCAGATGTTGGGTATTGAGTATAGCTGGTATGGTGCTGGCTATGTCACATGGATGTGTCGCGGTCAAGATGGACGTATGATTCATGCTCATCGTAGACCAAACAACAACTTGAACAACGAAGCATACATGCGTTCAGGTAACTTGCCAGCACGCTACGAAGCAGCAAATGACACCCCAATCTCATCGTTGAACGGAGCAATTGACAATAGTCAAACAACAATTACATTGGTTGATGCTACTGATTATCCTGATGCCAGCGTAACATATCCTGTGTATGTGATGATTGAGTCAGAAATTATCAAGTACTCTGGCAAGAGTGGCAATGACTTAACTGGTTGCACACGCGGCGCAACATTTACACAGTGGGCCGAAGGCCAAAGCCGAAGCTACACCTCTAGCGCAGCAGCAAGTCATGCCAACAATACTGGTGTAATACTGATTTCTAATACTTGTGTACCACTGGTCAACCATTGGGGTAGCTCAGTTATCATGGACGGCAATTTTGATGGCGACGAAGGATATCAGTTTACATACAACCGTGTTAACTATGGCTTGCCAGCCAACATTGGCGACAAATCTGTAGCGTTTGCCATGCGCTTGGCACCGTCAGTATCCAACGGTATTATTGGTAGCTTGGGCGATCGTGACTTGATCAACCGCGCTCAGTTAACCATGTCAAACTTGAATATTCAGGTCAGTGCTGGACGTTACTTGGTTGAAGGTATTTTGAATCCTTCAAACATTGACTCTGCCAACACTAGCTGGCAAGGTCTAAACAACTTGGGAGGCGGCTACCAACCTAGCTTTTCACAATTTACAACAGCTCCACGTTACACAGCAGAAGCAACAGGTGGTTTGACAAGTGCGCCATTTAATACCACAGGTGGTATGACACGTTCGGGTACAAAACAAACGTTTAGTACGGCAAAAACTTATGCCAACTTGACACCAATCAACGTGTCCAGTTCTGGTGCAAATGCAAAAATTACTGTTCAACTTACTGCAGCCGGTACAACATATTCAACTACCACGACACAGATTACTGTACAAACTCCAGGTGATGGTTACGCCGTGGGCGACACAATCAAGATTCTTGGCAATACTATTGGCGGATCAACCACTGCCAACGACTTGACCATGACCATTGCAGCTATTACCAGTGAACTGCAAGGCGGAGAACGTTTGTTTGCCATCCCAATTTCAACTACTAACTCGGGTGTGTTGGACTTGAGTTCTGTCAAACAAATTGGAACAAGTTTGGTGCCAGGTCAAGGAACATTCCCCAACGGCCCCGAAGTTCTTGCTGTGCAAATTACTGCTCTAACAACACAAACTACACCAGTTGGAGAGATTCAGCTACAGTTCCAAGAAAGTCAGGCTTAACGATCAGCAAGATCCTGCTCAACCAGCAGGATTTTGCTTTGTACAGCTTCAATATTGACTGTGTTCCACAAACCAGGGTGCATGGGCCGAGGCCATGTGCCTTTGTCTATCCAAGCATAACCTAAGTGTTCGTAGTTTAACCGAGGTGTAAACTCATTTGCTACCACACAGACCCAGGTGTGATATTCAAAGGCCAAATCAGCTGACGTAAATTTTTCCAACGGTATAAGACGCAAGTATGTAGGGAAAAATCCTAGTTCTTCTATACATTCACGTTCCATACCACCTAACAGGGTTTCGCCTGTTTCTATTTTGCCTCCCGGCAAACCCCAGGCACCTGGATGTTTCGAGTCATTGCGTAAAAGGTATAGGTAACGACCAGTGTCCAAGCTTCGAAACCAAACGCCAACCGCTTTTAAAGCACTAGACGCCATGTTCCTCCCACATAAACACCTTGATAACTTTTGACCCAGGCATCACCATTCCACTCGTATTGTATACCAGTAGTAATGTTTGTAACATACTGTCCAGCAGCTTGCCCCTCGGCTCTGAACACGACCTTCCAATAATTACCAGTGTATTCAATAATATCGTTAGCAGCGGCAATTAGAGGACGACCGTTTTCTCCAACCCATGCCACAGCAGGTGCAAGATTGTCTTCACTGCCAGTATTTTCTGTAAGCAAATATCGTTGGCCCTCAAGAGCTGAATCTAATCCATCTTGTGGACCACTTGCTAAAGGATTGATCACAGCGTCAATAGGATCAAGAGTGTTTTGTGGCGTGGTATCTGTGTCAACATCAAATAACACAAATCTATCATCATTGGGATCAAGTACTATAGTTCCAACTACTTCTGATTCATCAGGTTGAATTAATCTTATTTGGCTAATGCCAGGCCGTAGTACTCCATATGTATCAATTACAGCAGGCCATAATAGATTGCTGTCTGTAACAATTTGTGTAGGCTCTAGACTAGTGTTGTTTGGTTCTTGTACAATACTACGTTGTTGTAAACATTGCACTCTATTGCCAATAAGCACAACTGCCCAATTGTACGGAGTAATTATTTGTCTAGTGCCCATTAGCAAATCATTGTTGGTCACGGCGTTGTTTAAGTCACCTTGTGCATCGTACATAGATGCAATAACACGTTCTACCACGCCCAGCTTCTTGACTTTAATCGGTGAGCTGAGCCAAATTGGTATGTTGAATTTAATTGTGGCCATGTCTATGGGATTGTCGGTACCAATAGGAACTGTGCGAGAAGTCCATGTAACTGACTCAAGTTCAACCACAGTCAAGCTAGTCCAGTCTATGTAGTTATCGGTGCTTTGTACTTCCAAACTAGGGTTGAACAAAGTCAACATTTGCTCTAACAGTTGCATCTTTTGGTTGGTGTTTGATGTCCAGATGTCCAAGGTTATGCCCATTTTGTAAGGCACAGGCATTAGACGCTCAATAGTAAAAGCATTGCCTTGTGTGGGTTCAAAAGTATCAGTTTCGCTGTCATAGGTGCGTTGACGCACATTGACCTTGCTCACAAAGTATGGCTCTTGCATTCTAGGACGATCATAATCCAAACTTGAAATATAGAATGTCATCAGCGGACTTGCTGGCATTGAGTTACGACTGTTCTCTTGAATAATGGTTTGTACGTTGCGGCTGGCATCACCATAGCGCACAGGCACACGAATCAACGCGGCGTTGTTAACACCGTTGTTTTCGTTACCGTATTCGATTTGAAAATTGCTGACAATTCTAGTGAATTGTAGTAGGAACCGGCGTAATTGTTCATCGTAAAAATAGGCTTGAATTTTAATTCTCCTTGGCCAATTGGCGTTTTTGTTCTTCACGCTTTTTACAACGAATTGAATGGGCTAATTTCATTTCTTCGGACCAGCGTTTTGCATGCGGTTTACCTTTTCCAGGATGAACCTTGCCCTTCATAGCACCACCATCTTGTCTTTTCCATCCACCTACTTTGGTAGTAGCATGTCGTAGCTTTTGTGCCACCCTCATTCTTTCAATGCTTTCGGGGCTATGTGTCTTGTTGCCACCAGCTTCTCTGTTGTTGTAAACTACAATTCCTTGAGATCTATAATAGGTAAGCCAGTAGTCTTCTTTGTCATTTAATTCTTCTAGGGATTCAGCGTTATCAATAATTTCCCATGTAAATGATTCTTTTCCGTACTTCCTGATACTGTCTAGCAAATAACTTTTCTTTCCACGGCGAGCATCGGATAAATGAGAATACCAACGTGTCTTAGGATTTCGTTGAACAGTTTGCCCAATGTAGACTTTACCATTAGAAGTGTTTGTTATTTTATAAATGTGCATCCTTTATTTATGCGTCAAGATAGAAAAATTGTTAACTCGATGGTTGTCCAGGTTGTGTGTTAGGCGGTGGATTTGGGGGTAAGTTACCACCTTGGTCGCCGTTGTCAGCACGTGGCTTGAGAGCCTCACTGAGACTTTGACGACTTGGAATGTTGCCCATGTCTGTGGTGCGCACAGTGTATGTATTGTTAACAAAGCTGGAGCGCAAAGTATTGTTAGCAGGCCCATTATTGAGATTTGTACGCACACCATCTTCAATCTTGGCCCAACGTTTCACAGTTGAATTATATCTAAACATACGATTTGGGAAATAATCTAATCTCAAACAATAATCTCCATCCACAGGATTAAGAGGAAAAGCTACACCTGTGGTAACAGGAGCACCATTTGGCACTGTATCCCCGGTCAAGTAACCTTTGGTATAGCCTGGACCTGAAGGCGTAACATTCATGCCACCTTGCGTACCGTCCACAGTAACACCATCAGAAGTGGTCAAAGAAGTTGGGTTTGCGGGACTGCCATCAGCTAATGTTGGCGCAATATAATATTGTGCAGTATCATACCCGCTGAGAGGAACTTCGACATCTGCTTGTGTGAGTATGGCATCGTTGATTTCGTTGTCTTTGGTTCTTGTACTGAATAGATCACTCTGTGTGGGCGGTGTGTATTCTGCCCAATATTCTGTGTTGGTTATAGCTGTTCCTGCCGGCACATTTTTTTGTGCTTGATAATACACATCACCATAATTTGTAACCCATCCAGTAGGATAAAAATTGCCATTGTCCCAAATATTCTCACTGACCACAGGTTTCTTGAGAATGTCTTTGAACTCTTGATTGTTGGTCATTGGTGTGGCTTTTACACGCCAGGTGTGCGGCATCCAAGTTTGGCTCATGCCTTCTGTGGCATAGTCGGCATCTTGTACAACGTAATATTTTGGAAGCGGCTGCGGAATAGCTTGATTCAGCGGATGATAATCTTTTAAGTTAGGAACTTCCAGCACGTCGCCGTTCATTAGTTTACGGCCAAACGTGTCAATCATATCATTGTAGTGAAACGTGATAAACAAGGTATCGTTGTTCAAGAACAAACCAAATTGTGTGAGGTCAAAGTCAACGTCCTGGTGAGTGTACACACCGCGCATGATGTAAACGTCTTGATCATACACTCGATCTCGGTTTTCTAATAACAACAGGTCTTGGATGTTAAGTGGGTTTAATTCGTCGTAAATAGGTTGAGTTGCGTCTCCGTTCCCAGATAGCGCAGAATCTTCACCGCCAGTTTGCGGACCCATGTATTTGTGGACGAAAATGTCCATACCTCCAACTGTGTACATTTCGGAGATAGTACGATCTAGAAACTGATAATCGCGGGTACGATTCGGGCGGTAAAGTGACAATCGAGGCATAGTCTAGTATTTATGGGCAGGTTGACCATTAAATTCCGTTCTGCTATAATTACAAATATTAGCCTAAAAGGAGCCAGCGTGAAATCCGTTAAACTGTTAAATCCCCGTAGTTCGGATACCAACGTCATGGGCGGAGAACCCGCTTGGAAAAACCAGCCCACTGAAAATCGTATCAGTGCTCTAAGCCATGCATTCAGTTGGTATAATTATTTCTACGGCAAAAAAGATGCTCGCGACATGATCGTAAACTACTTGGAAGCACATGGTCGCAAGGCAGATGTTAAAATCTTAAAAAGTATTCCAGATTCATCTATTCGTCTTACCACAGGCTGGCTGTGTCGCATGAGCATGGTAGGACTGCAATTGGACGAGCACGAACAAATTAAACTGGATAATTTGCTCAATGAAGTTTTAACTAGTAAACCAGTCCAAACAGTAGAGCCCGAGCCTGATCTAGACACGCCGGCCAAACCCAATATTCAAGATCGCCTGCGTGAAAAAGTCAGCGAATGCATGGGCGAGCTTGAAGGTTTGTTTGATGAATTTATTGCCACCGGTGCCAAACTCACAGCCGACTACAAGCCAGTGTCGCTGATGCGTTCAATGAATATTGCACCGCAAATGGTGTCAATAATCCGGGACAAGTGGACTAAAAAGCTAGAAGAGTTTGAAACAGTGGTGGAAGGCCGAGATCCTGACCTAGCCAAAGCCTATGACTACATGACAAAAACACAGCTCAAATCGTGTGTTAAATTTTGTGAGCTTGTGATCAGTGACTGCGGTAGTTATGTTCAGATTAAAAAGGTAGAACGCAAGCCGCGCAAGGTCAAGCCAGTAACGCCAGAAAAGAAAGCGGCCAAGTTTAAGTTTCAAGTAGAGTTTGCAGAGCTCAAGCTCAAAAGCCTGCCTGCCGCACAACTTGTAGACAAGTCAGAAGCCTGGTTGTATGAAAGCAAAAAACGCAAACTCATACATCTTGTTGCTGATGAGTATGCCAAGGTGTTTACTGTAAAAAACAACAGCATCATTGGGTTTTCTACTGTAGAAACGCTACAGAAAACTGTTCGCAAGCCGGCCGAAACTCTAAAGGCAATTACAGCCGCAGGCAAACCAGCCGCTCGTAAAATTTTCAAAGATATCAAAACTACCGAAACAGCCTTTAACGGTCGTGGCACGGAGAACTTGATCATCCTTCGCGTCTGGTAAATATAAGGGACTGGAGTCCCTTATGGCTGAAAATACCCTACCCGAGTTAAAGCAAAACCTAATTGAATATTGCAAGTTAACAATGGGTGATCAAATTATTGATCTTGAATTAGATCCTGCACACTACGAAGCGGCGTATCAGCGTACTATTGGCACCTATCGTCAACGTGCCAACAATGCCTATGAAGAAGCATACATTTTTATGGAGTTAATTCAAGATGTAAACATTTACACCTTGCCCCAAGAAGTGTATAGTGTGCGTCAAATATTCCGCAGAACCTTTGGCGACTCTACAGGACCATTTGCCTCAAACTTTGATCCTTTTGCACAGGCCTCAATCAACGTGTACCTCATGAACTTCAACGTAGCCGGCGGCCTGGCCACATACGATTTCTATTCACAGTATGTTGAACTAGCTGGACGTATGTTTGGTGCATACATGAACTACACCTGGAATCCTGTTACAAAGAAACTACAACTGATTCGTGACCCCAAAGGCACTGGCGAAAACGTGCTACTCTGGGTGTATCAAACCAAACCTGAAATTCAACTTTTAAGTGACTACCAAATTAGTCAATGGATTCGTGATTACATGGTAGGTGCTTGTAAAATGATCATTGGAGAAGCTCGTGAAAAGTTTGCTCAAATTGCAGGACCACAAGGTGGCGGCCAGCTAAACGGTACTCAAATGAAAACTGAAGGCCAGGCCATCATGGATGCTAAAATTGAAGAACTCAAACTGTATGTGGATGCAAGTCAACCACTTACCTGGGTCATTGGGTAATTGAGTAAAACACTAATAGCTGGTTGTAGTTATGTTCACAAATTAAAGTTTGTTGAACAAATCAACCAGAATCAATATAGCATACACGGCTCATCGGGCGCAGGCAATCAGGCCATTGCCGCACGAGTCATTTACGAACTATCACAACAACATTTTGATCAAGTTATAGTTTTATGGAGCGGAATAAACAGGTTGGACATGCCTGTTCCGTTGCCGTTGCACCAAACGTTTGACTATAACTTTGTTGATGTAGTGGGTGATATAGCCTGGTACCATTCAGGAGGTATAGGGTGTTCGGGGCAATCAGCAGAAGCACCACGCACAGTAAAACAATATTTTGATATTTTATATGTCGGTGCTGATCAGAACTATCTTTCAGAGTTAACGTTACGTTCTATACTTTCAGTACAAACATTGTTAAAAACTCAAAATGTACCCTACAAGATGTGTTTCATTTATGACGTACATAACTCCCGTCTTAGTCAACACGAAGTTAGTCACGGCACTTTATCTAAAACATCTCCAATATATTCTCAAATTGATTGGTCGGCGTTTGGTGCTGAGCCCCCATGGGAATGGGCAATAGCTCAAAATCGTTTAGATCATACTGAATATTATCCAACTAGAGATGCATTTTTTGATTGGTTTCGAGAGCAAATGAACGTTGACTTAATTCAGTAACTGTGCTACAATAGTGTATGAGCTCGCTAATGATTGATATCGAAACACTGGGAGTAGCCCCGGCCGCTACAATTCTAACCATTGCCGCTCAAGCATTTGATCCACTGGGCAACGGCTATTTTGATCGGTGTTTCTACGCAAGAATTACTCTTGAAAGTCAAGAAAATCGAACCATTGACGACGGCACCATAGCCTGGTGGGCCACTCAACCACTGGCACAGGCCGAAGCATTTGCTGAAGAAAATAGAATACCATTGGATCAAGCCCTAGACGAGTTAGGCAAACTAATATGGACCAGCAATTTTTTGTATAGTCAAGGCCCCACGTTTGACATGACCATACTAGAACACGCCTACAAAAGTTACGGTAAACCCATTCCCTGGCAATACTACAAGGTTCGTGATAGCCGTACAGTATTCTCTCTGTGGCCTGGCTTGCCTAAGCCGCCCACAAGTCACCACGCACTTGAAGATTGTCGCAGGCAAATCAAACTGCTACAAACGACACTTAAACACTTAAACGTAAAGGAACTGGCATGATCGTTGGTATTGTGGGCCTGATAGGCGCTGGCAAAGACACTGCCGCCGACTACCTGTGTAATTTTCATGGTTTTCGCAGAGAAAGTTTTGCCAATACGCTGAAAGATGCTGTGGCCTGTGTGTTTGGATGGGATAGAGTTTTGCTAGAAGGCCGTACAAAACAGGCTCGCGAGTGGCGAGAACAAGTGGATCCCTGGTGGGCCCAGCGTTTAAATGTGCCTGACTTGACCCCAAGATACGTGCTACAACAATGGGGTACTGAAGTTTGCCGCCGTGGATTCCATGATGATATTTGGATTGCCAGTTTAGAAAACAAACTACGCAACAGCCAGGATGATGTGGTGATCAGTGACTGTCGTTTTCCCAATGAAATAGCAGCAATTAAACAGGCTGGGGGACTAGTGGTTAGGGTAGTTCGCGGGCCCGAACCCGAGTGGTACGAGGCTGCTGGTAGTGTTAATCGAGGCCCCAACGGCAATGTTACCTGGGCTACCAGCCGTGAACGACTGAAAAAACTAGGCATTCATGCCAGCGAAACTGCTTGGATTGGCACCAAGTTTGATGCGGTGTTGGACAATAACAGCACACTGGACCACTTATATCAACAGGTAAAAGCCCTGGTCACAAGTCCGGCTCAAGATCTCCCGGACGCCAAGTAGCATCGGTTTTTTTCAATAACTCAACACAGTTAAGACAAACTGTTTTTAAATTTCGTTGTTCTAGGTTGTTGAGATTTCCGTCCACATGAAACACCAATAGTTGCGTTGACAGCTTGGCCTTAAACCCGCATCGATCACATGCGGGTTTTTTCTTGTAGCCAGCAGATTTCCACCGTGGTTCTCGTGGGCGAAGTCCACGTCCCTTTCTTGTGCAGTTTTCACACCGTGATCTATAGTGTGTGATATTTTCTTTGATGTAGTTTACAGCACATGGACGTTGATGACATGACTGACAAATGGGCCTTTGCATGGCATATTTATGGTGGACCTTGGCCAAAGGGCGCACAACTCAGCGGTTTTTGGCATTCGTCAATAAATATTAGAACTTGAAAAGGAAACCATTATGGCTCTAGTATCACCAGGCGTAGAAGTAACAGTAATTGACGAGAGTCAATACATCCCTTCTGCTGTCAACACAGTCCCTTATTTCTTAGTTGCAACTGCACAAAACAAAGTATCCAGCGACGGCGTAACCGTAGCAGCTGGTACACTTGCTGCCAATGCAAACAAAACATATTTAATCACTAGTCAGCGCGACCTGGCAGCCACATTTGGTGTGCCGTTCTTTTACAACACCACAACTGGAACTCCAATCAATGGTTACGAACTCAACGAGTACGGCTTGTTGGCTGCGTATTCAGCGTTGGGCGTTACAAATCGTGCTTATGTACAACGTGCTGACATTGACCTAACAGAATTAACTGCAAGTTTAACACGCCCAACTGGTGCTCCTGCCAATGGTGATTATTGGTTAGACACCACAGTCAGCACCTGGGGCATCTTTGAATGGGATCAAATCAATGCTACATTTACCAATGTTGTACCATTGGTGATTACAGATGCTACAGACTGTGTAAGTGGGGACGACACAATTGCTGGAAATACTCCCAAGGATTCAATTGGATCAATTGGTGATTATGCTGTAGTTGCAGTGGGTGTAAACATATTTGGATACTATAAAAAATATGACAACACCTGGAACCAGATTGGCAGCGACGCTTGGAAAACTTCATGGCCCACAATTACGGGATCTGCGGCCCCAACCGTGCTGACAGCAGGTAGCAACATCTTTATCAACGATAGTTTGATAACTGTTCCAGTGGCACCCAACAACACAGTAGCAGGCTTGGCTGGAGCTATAACAGGTATCACAGGAGTTACTGCCACTGCTACAAACAATGTATTGCGTATCTATGCAGACAGCACGGCTGCCAATGATGGATCAACGCTGAGCAACAATGGTATTGTTACTATTGATGTAGGCACTGTGGGTGGCTCGGCCTTGCTCACTGCTTTGGGGATCTCCGCAGGTGAGTATGCCGCCCCAGAATATAACCCATCTTACAGTTATGAACAGCCACGTTGGAGAACCACTGACAGTGACGGCGGCCGCCCAACCGGTTCTGTGTGGCAAAATCTTTCCACAGCCAACAATGGTTTAAACTTGAGCTTCAAGTCATACAGCGCCACTTTGGGTGCTTTTGTATCACAAACAGTGCCAGCTTATGCCAATGACACTGCTGCACTTTATGGACTTGACCCCAGTGGTGGCGGCAAGAATATTCCTGTAGGAACAAGTTATGTACTGTTTGATAATTTTTTCTATCAAACTACTCCACTTATAACATTTGCATTTGAAATTTTAAATCGATATGCAATTGGTGCTACAGAAGTAACAGGAACCACTACACCAACAGGTAATGCATTTACTGTTGGCAATACTTTTACATTAACAGGTACTGCTGCAGGACAAAGTTTTAACAATTCTGGAACAGTTACCATTGGTGGTACAGGTACTGTGGCAGATTTTATTACGGCAGTGTCTGCAGCCAACGTGCCGCATGTGTCTGCTAGCGTTAACACCGCAGGCAACATTGTGTTTACACACAGCCAAGGCGGTACTATATTTTTAGCCAACACCAGTGGCACCCCTGCAACAACAGCAGGTTTTACTACATCTACAGACAAAGTACGTCAAAGTCCAGTCAGCGCAATTGGCCTGGTGTTGAGTAATTTTGTAACTGATCCGTTGTTTACCTACAGTTCAAGTTCAACTGCTCCGGATCAAGATCCAGCAGACGGAAGATTATGGTATTACAGTTCAGTTGACGAAGCAGATATCATGATTCAAGACAACGGCTCTTGGCAAGGATATCAGCTGGTTACCAATGATGTTCGTGGTTATGATTTGACCTTATGTAATGCTACTGGACCCATTATTTCGGCTACAGCACCAACTACACAAACAAACACAGCTGAAAGTCCTTTGGCGTATGGAGATCTTTGGATTGACACATCAGATTTGGAAAATTATCCCAAGTTATATCGTTGGGAAAGTGTAAACGGACTTGACCAGTGGGTTGAAATTGACACGTCAGATCAGGTCACACAGAATGGTATATTGTTTGCTGATGCACGATGGGCGCCTAACGGTACCACGGATCCCGTAGCAGACGCTATTCCTAGTATTAGTGATCTACTAACTAGCAGTTACCTAGATCCTGATGCTCCAGATCCTTCATTGTACCCCCAAGGCATGTTGTTGTTTAACACACGTCGCTCAGGATACAATGTCAAGAGTTTCCAACAAAACTACTTTACAACCTCAGCAACTGACTATGCCATTGACTCTTGGTCTAGCACTGCCACTTATGCCTACAATGATTTTGTAAGCTACAATAATAACATTTATGTGTGTATATTGGCTCCCACTGCTAACCAGAACCCTAGCAATGGCACATATTGGGCTGCGATCAATCTAAACACCTGGCTCACCGCCAGTGGCAACAAAGACAATGGCAGCATGTGGTCTGGTCGACTAGCACAACGTCAACTGATTGTGTCTGCATTAAAAGCTGGTATTGACACCAGCGTATCAGCACGTGAAGAACAAAACCAGTACAATATTATTGCCACACCTGCTTATCCAGAGTTGACACCAAACATGATTGCACTCAGTAACGAGCGCAACAACACATTGTTTGTTGTAGGCGACACACCAATGCGCTTGGGACCAGATGGTAATAGTTTGGTTGAATGGGCAACTAACAATAATGGACTGGGCTTGGCCACAGAAGACGGTAATTCAGCAACAAGTAACTATTGCGGTGTGTTCTACCCAAGTTGCCAAACTACTGACCTAAGCGGTAATACAGTTGTACAACCACCAAGTCATATGATGGTGCGCACAATTCTACGTAGCGATGCAGCAAGCTATCCATGGTTAGCTCCAGCTGGTACACGTCGTGGTGTAATTGACAACGCTAGCTCAATTGGTTACATTGACGCTGCAACAGGCGAATTCAATCAAATTGGTGTAAGTCAAAGTGTACGTGACATTCTATATGAGCGTAACATTAATCCAATTACGTTTATTCCAGGAGTTGGTATTACTAACTTTGGTAACAAGACATCAACTGTGACTACCACAGCATTGGATCGCATCAACGTTGCACGTTTGGTTGCATTCTTGCGTGGCCGCCTAGAAGAAATTGGCAAACTATACTTGTTTGAACCTAACGATCAAATCACACGCAACGAGATAACAAACACATGCAATAGCTTGATGATTGACTTGGTTGCAAAACGTGCAATCTATGACTATTTGGTGGTTTGTGACTTGAGTAACAACACACCAGCACGCATTGATCGCAACGAACTGTGGGTTGATATTGCCATAGAACCAGTAAAAGCGGTGGAATTTATCTACATTCCGTTGCGTATCAAGAACACTGGTGAAATCGCTGGAGGCGCTGGAGTTTAAAAAGGTGGCGGTTTCGACCGCCTACCAATCCAGGTAAATAAACACATAGGAGATAACAAATGGCAGTTTCATCATTACAGCGCATGACAGTACCACTAGCTAGCGATCAAAGCTCTAGCGTACAGGGTTTGTTGATGCCAAAACTCAAATATCGCTTTAGAGTGATGTTTGAAAACTTTGGCATTTCAAAGCCAACAACAGAATTAACCAAGCAAGTGGTGAGCGTGGCTCGTCCTAACTTGACATTTGAAGAAATCGCATTGCCGATTTATAACTCAACATTGAAACTGGCCGGTCGCCATACTTGGGCAGACGTTGCTTGCTCAGTGCGTGATGACGCGAGTGGTAGCGTAAGCAAGTTGATCGGCGAGCAACTACAGAAGCAAATGGACTTCTTGGAAATGGCTTCGGCAGCTTCTGGTATTGATTACAAATTCTTGACCAAGATTGAAATACTAGACGGTGGCAACGGTGCCGCAACTCCAGTGGTTCTTGAAACCTGGGAACTGTATGGATGTTATTTGAAAGGTGCAGACTACGGCGAATTGAACTACGGCACCAATGAAGGTGTCACAGTTAATATGACAATTGCCTACGATAACGCTAACCAGACACCTAACGGTACCGGAGTCGGCACAGCAATTGGTAGAACCATTGGTGACGTTGTAACAGGTGCTGGCAACGGCGCTGTCTAAGGCGGCCTAACATGCCAACATTTGGCCAACAACTTTGGCAAGGATTTACTAATTCAAACAACTTGCGTGATTATACTCACGCAAGTAAAACCTTTACCTCAAACGCATTTGAACTTAAACCTCGGTACAAGTTCCTTTTTCACGTCAGCTTTACGCTTAATACTGATATTCCTGCCATTTCAAAAGTCATTGGCACACAAGAAGCACAAAATCTAAGCTACGTAGTAAAAACCGTAGACCTACCCAAATACAATATTACTAATGAAACAATGAATCAGTATAACCGCAAACGTGTTGTACAGACAAAAATAAATTACGATCCTGTTACTCTTACATTTCATGATGATTCAGGAGACAATGTAAGAAACATGTGGTATAACTATTTTAGCTACTACTACAAAGATCCTAGCCAGACTTATCTTGCACCTAATAGCACTAACGGCAGTCTTGGACCCAGCGGAAACAAAGCAAATGGATTTGGCTATAATGCTAGAGATATTTACGAAAACCAAAGATTAGGTAATGTCAATGATTGGGGCTTTATTGGCGAAGCATTCAATGACGGTACTAGTTCTGCGTCAGGAAAACCACCATTTTTTAGAGACATTCGTATATATGGAATGGATCAACATAAATTTGCTGAATATGTGTTGATAAATCCTATTATTACTGCTTGGAACCATGACCAATACAATTACAGTGAAGGCGCCGGCACCATGCAAAATACCATGACCATTGCATATGAAACCGTTAAATATTATTCTGGTGCTATTGGCAATCAAAGACCTGATATCAATGTTCAAGGGTTTGCTGACCCAAGTCATTATGATACAACTACAAGTCCAATCGCTCGTCCAGGTTCTAGAGCCACCGTTTTTGGGCAAGGCGGTTTGTTAGATGCAGGAGGTGGTATATTGGAAGATTTACAAAGTGGTGGATTGTTGGGTGCAATTGGTGCTGTGCAAAAAGCCGGCACGGTCTATAATACTTTCAAAGGCAAAAACATTGCTAGTATTGCTACTAGCGAAGCAGTGGCTCAAGGAGTCAAGAGTATTCAGGGTGCTATTCCTGGTGCAATTCGTAGTATTCCAGGTCGTTCCAGCGGCATGTATTTTCCCAGTCCACAGAGTCCTAGTAACAACACCACAGGTAGATAATCATGTCAACCATTAACGATACTAATTATCGCATTGATCAAACTGTGCGAGTCTTTGACACTTTTTACGAGTACGATGTTGACATTCCTGTAGGCGAATATGATGTGGTTCACAGCTATTTTCGATCAGTGATGACCAGTAAACAAGCAGCAGATAACTTTACTGTGAGTTTGTTTAAAGTGGCCGAAGATACCAAGATTCCAGCACTGACATTGTTAGAATCATTTCAAGCCAGCGGTGGCGGTGTCGGCAACTCAATGAGCCTAGATTTGAATATGGCCTATTATCTCAACAGCATTCGTAACAGGGCAACTTTATTGGGTGTTGGAGTGGCTGTGGTACCAAACTATTATGCAGCTAGAAATGTGGTGCAGTAATGGCTCGCTGGGCACAGGGGTACTATGACATTCAAAACCCTGCCAAATACGTAGGCTCAGGCAAGCCAAGATATAGATCTGGTTGGGAACTCAGCTTCATGCGGTTTTGTGATTCTAACAATGCTGTGATTCAATGGGCTAGCGAAGCAGTACAAATACCCTACAGACACCCACTCACAGGCAAGCAAACTGTGTATGTGCCAGACTTTTTGATAACTTATCGCACTCGCAACAATACTATGCGAGCCGAATTGATAGAAATCAAACCAAAAAAACAAAGTGTGATAGAGTCAAAAATGAGCAGCCGAGATCGAGCTGTGGTAGCCATTAACTATGCTAAATGGCAAGCTGCAACTAAATGGTGCCAACGACAAGGACTAACATTTAGAGTGGTTACAGAGCAGGACATGTTTCACAACGGTCGTGTCTAAACCACTAAATATGGTATGACAAAAAAATTAGCGGAATTGTTTGACCTACCTCCTACCGAAGATGATATTAACACGTCAGTCCCGTCGCTATTGGAAAACAAAGAAAAAATGCAGGCGTTGGACGAAGCAATTGATAAAGTTGAAGCAGCACTACCACAAGTTAGAGGATTAGAATCTAGCGATCAAGAAATGGATGAGTTAGCCTCACTTGCGGTTGCTGGATATAAAGATCTGACAGATCTAGGCATGCAAGTGGACAGCCGTTTTGCTAGTGAAATATTTTCAGTAGCATCAAACATGCTGGGGCATGCAATTACAGCTAAGACAGCCAAGCTGGACAAAAAGCTCAAGATGATTGATCTACAGATGAAAAAAATGCGCTTAGATCAACAACAGCAGGTGATAGATTCCAAAGATTCTGAGGGCACAATATCTTCACAAACAGCACATGGGGTGGTTCTAAGCCGTAATGATTTGCTTGATCGCATAATTGGTAAAAGACAAAACACGCAAAAAGAATAAATATACAACAGGACACTGAACATGAAACCATTTGCAAAATACCTAGCCGAAAGCGAACGTACATACAACTATCGCATCAAAGTAGTTGGAGAAGTTCCCGAAGGCTTTTTTAAAAATCTAAAGGAAAAGTGTGCTCAGTTTGACGTTGTAAAAATGTCAACACCTAAAAGCACTCCAGTTCGTAAAGTTATTCCAGACTTTCCGGCATTTCCTAATCAATCAGTAACCAGAATTGATGTAGAGTTCAAATATCCAGCCATTGAGCCACAGATCAAACAGTTGGCACAATTGCTTGGGTTAGATCCAAATCGTATTGTGATGAATACTACACCTTATGAAGAAAGCATGGATTCAGAGTCTGTGAAGATTGATGATGAAAACAAAGACTTGCTAGACGATCCCACATATCCTGCTCCTGACCGAGAGCAAAAAGCATTAAGCAAAGATTATGCAACTGGTCCTTACGATCATGAAGTTGTAAAGAACGCTTACAAGAGCGACTTTACAGTAGCTGGTGGTCAAACAGCACCTGCCAAAACAACAAACGAATTGCCCATGGGAGACCAGAGTCCCTTTAGCAATATCAAACGTCAACCCAAGCCAGCCACTGGCGCACAACCTCGAGGATAATTCCAATGACATTTTTCTATGACCTAAATAAAAAACTAGACAGCATTCGCGAGAAGCCAGAAGTCACACATCAGCAACTCAACGAGCGTGACATGAGCCGTGCGGCCAAGGGCTATGAAAAGTATGGCAAGGAAGGCATGGAAGCGTTGGCCAAGGCTGGTCGTGAAGGCAAAGCTCTTGATCCAATTCGTAAGAAGTATGACAAGTATGACGAGTCAGTGGAAGAAGGTTCTACCGGCAACTACTCAGCCAAGAAGGCTCGTGCTGGCAAGGACATTGGCAAGCCAGGCAAGAACTTTGAAAAGATTGCCAAGTCAGCTGGCGAGCGTTATGGTTCTAAAGAGCGTGGTGAAAAAGTAGCCGGCGCTGTGCTGGCCAAACTTCGTGCCAAGCATGAGGACGTAGAAGAAGGCGTAGTTGACACACTGAAAAAAGCTGGACGCAAAGTTTTAGACACCGTTGCTCCTGACGACGAGGCATTGTTAAAAGACCTGCAGAAAAAAGTTGGCGTACCACAAACAGGTAAAAAACCTGGCGGTGATTTTGCTGACAAGATTGCCGGCGCCAAAAAAGAAGTTGACGAGATGCTGGGCGACGTGGCTGCCGAAGCCATCAAAAGCGCACTGACTCCCAAACAAAAGAAACTTGACAAAAACAACAACGGCAAGTTGGATGCCAATGACTTTGAGATGTTGCGCAAAGGTGCCAAGCAAGAAACCGACGAAGGTTGGGAAGACATGCTGAAAGACGTTGAACGACGTCGTTCTGCTCGAGTTGGTGATGTTGAGCGTGGTCACAAACATGACATTGAACACACAGCAACTGGACGAAAAGTAACACGCCGTGTTGACGATCAAGGCATGAGTGTGGGCGCCGACGATGACACACCAGCTGACGGAGAAAAGCGTGGTCGTGGTCGTCCGAAAGGTAGCAAAAAAGCCATGGGCGCCAAAGGTCCCAGTGGCCGCAGCAAGCTAATGACTCGTGAAGAAATCGAAGAAGCCATTGCCGCTCTCGAAGAGAATGGTTATAGTGTCTCACCGTTAGAAGAAAAAGCAGTAAGCAAAGCTCAGCAACGTTTTATGGGCATGGTACACGCCGCACAAAAAGGTGAAAAACCAGCTAGTAAAGAAGTTGCCAAAGTAGCCAAATCAATGAAGAAATCTGACGCTGAAGACTTTGCTAAAACCAAACACAAAGGTCTGCCTGAAAAGAAAAAAGAAGAAAGCGCAGACAAAGACAAGCCCAAGAAAGTCAAAGAGCAAGGTGGCACAGATACTCCCACAGCATCAAGCGGCTTTTCGTTTGGCAAAGGCATTTATGATTCAATGAATCATGAACTAGAAACCATGATTGCTGAATCAATGAATATCAGCATGAACATGAGCAATGATTCAGCTGGAGGCCCCAGTAAAAGCCTAACAGTAACCGCCACAGATGATGACGCTATGAAACTCAGCGACTTGTTAAAGAACGCAGGTCTAGGCGCCGAAGGCGGCGCTGATCTAGATCACCCCGGCGCTATTGAAGTACACGGCGCCGAAGATCTTGCTGACAAAATTCGTCAGGCTGTTGGTGGTCACGAAGATGGTGAAGTTTGCCCTGCCTGTGGTTCTGCTGACTGTGGTTGCGAAGGAAAAATGGACGAAGCCTATGGTGACAATGTTGTAGACCAAAACAGCCCAGACTATCCTACCAACACCGAAACATCAGATGATGCGTTGCAATACGCTGGTGGTCTAAACAAACCTAAGTCAACTGGTCAAACAGTTGGTGCTCCGTTTAACCGCCAGGATCAACGTCAGGGTCCAATGAGAGAGGATACTGAATTGGCTCGTATCAAGGAAATGGCCGGCATTAAAGAAGCCGCTAAACCAGATTTCTTAGACGTTGACAAAGACGGCGACAAAGAAGAATCTTTCAAGAAGGCGGTTGATGACAAAGAAGAAAAGAAGGTAGACGAGAGTATTCTAACTGCCACTGCTAATCTTTGGAAAGAATATAAAATTCAGGCTGGAGTTTGACATGACCTACAAGCCCTACAATGAAAATTTAACCACTCCCACACAGCAGAACCCGCACAGTCCTGCAACGTCGGGATATAAACAACAGCCGGTAGAGATTCCTGGTGTTTTGCACCAAAGTCGTCAGCTGTACCAACCATATGTTCCTCAGAAAGACAATAAGCAATGAGCCAAGCCAATGTTTATACAAGCGTTGCAAATGCGCAATGGTACACTGATAAAGTTGCAATATCTACAGGCAACACCGCGGTTACTTTTAACGTTTATGCACCTGCATTGAATTTTATTCAAAGCAATGGTGTGCCAGCAGTGGCGGTGGCGGCAGTTGGTAATATATATTCTAACGCTGTTAGTGTGCCGTCAGGCCAAACACAAACTCACTTTGTTGGCGCGGGCAATTATTTGACAATTACTGGATCTAACTTTACAGCACGAGAAGTGGGAACACAAAGTTCTGCTGCTTATGCTGTTTTAGGCACAGGAAGCAACTAATGCGAGCCCGGGAATTTATTTCCGAAGACTCAGACCCCCTGGGTAAAAGATCTGCCCCTCCTCATGAATTTGAGCGAGCACACCCAGGCATGGTAGTACCTGGAGGTAACGGTGACATCTACTGGGGACGATATTACGATCATTACCGTGTGAGTTCATTGGCTGGCATGGATCCAGCAGATATAGACAAAGTAGACGAAGTAAGTTTTTTTGGCAACCTTCCTATGTTCAGCGCCTATACCGAACATGATCGCCAAAAGCTCAAGGCCATAATGAAAAAATTAAGAATGAAGCCGCGAGATGGAATCAGCAACGGTAGCCAAGAGCCCACTACCACTAATCGAACCAGCCCTGTAACCGCATTCAAAGGTTACAAGAGGTAACCATGTGCATCATAGTTGCCAAATACTTTCCTGGTATAGGCTGGTCAGGCGCTAAAAATCGCGACCGCAAATACATACCCACACTTGATTTTATTGAGTCATCTAAACGCGGCATTGGTAGAATGATGATGCATGATCAGGTCACTGGCTATAAAGAAGGTATTAACAGCCACGGTGTCAGCATACTAAACACAAGTTTGGATGTACTTGAAGATGAGCCTGACGTTGAAACTGGCAATGCAAAAAGCAGTCCTGATGGTGCAATAATTGCTACTGCGTTGCTACATGATAACGCACTGGATGCTGTGCATTATGTGATCAAAAAGAAATTAGTTGGATGCACCATTGTATTTGACAAAGAAAATATGTTTCTTGTTGAAGCAAGTGATCAAGATGGATCAAGACCCTACAGACACGTTGTAAAAAAAATACCAACAACTGAAACAGTAGCCAGAACCAATCATGGAATTTGGTTACCTTGGGCCAGCTTTCAACGCCGGCGCAACGACAAACAACAAACTGCTGATAGAATCAGCAGTGAAGCACGATTATTACAAGCTCAACACGTGGTCAAACATGCCAAGACTCCACAAGATTTAGTAGATGGCATGTGCAGAGTCAATACCACTCACCCACAACTAAATATAATGAGAATGAGTACCGAAAAGGACCAGTTCCGAACTACGTCACAAGAACTATGTGTACCCAGCGAAAGAACGTTGTATTGTCGTCCTATTAGTAGTCATGTAAAATTTGATTTTTGGTCTCTTAACAAACCCGAACCAAATGTTTGGGTTGAAATATTAAGTAACCGTGCATTATGGCAAAATGTTAAAGGTGATCCTCCATTTGGTCGTATGAACATGAAGGATATCTAATGAGAGCTAGGGAATTTGTTAGTGAAGCAAAATATGGCAACGCCTCTGATGTGCCTGCCAACGTTCATAAACTACCAAAATCACAAGCATCGGCTCTTAAAGGCATTATCAGCATGCCCGATATCAGCCAGAACAAACAGGGAGGCAGCCCTTATACACAATGGCGTTTTGGTATTGCCATGGCTGGTGCTCCGGATTATGAAACAGATCCAGCAGGTGCCTTTGCCGGTGATCCGATCATTGGCACTTATACTGATGTTGAGCTTGAAATTGCCAACGCCGCTGCAAAATCAGTTGGTGCTGGTAGAGTAAGCAAACTAACAGACAATCGCAGTACTGAAGCAGACTGGGTACAAAAAACCAGCCCAATCAAAGGATTTAAAGGATATTCAAAGTGAGAGCCCGTGAATTTATCACTGAACAGACTAACTTGCCTCCGGAATATTCAGGGCCAATAAAAGACACTTATGTACTTCCAGGTTTGAGTGCTGCGGATCCTTACCGCAATTATAGATTTGGTGTGGCCATAGCCAGAGCCAGAAGCGATGCACAGCCTGACACAGTAAATCCTGACAGACCAGAGTGGAGTGCTGAAACAGCATTTGGTGAGCACGGAGTGGTTGTTGGATTTAACAACCACATCGATAAGGTCATTGACAAAGCATTGCAAATGACCAACACACCCGGTGGTAAAAAATTGGTCAGCACTCCAACCAGCGACGAACCAGAGTTTGTTACTACACAAAGCCCAATCAAAGCCTTCAAAGGGTACAAAAGTTAATGTAGTGTGCTGTGAGACCCGTACTAATTTTACAACATCAAACTCTCGAACATCCTGCATACTTGACCACATGGTTAAACCAGCACAGTATTGCCTATGAACTCTATAACGCTGGAGCCGGAGATAATTTTCCAGCAAGTATAAAACCTTACTCGGCGCTGGCCGTACTTGGCGGAGGTATGAGTGCAAACGATCAATTGTTGAGCAACCGCCAGGCTGAAATTCTTATACTACAAGCAATGAGACTGGACCGTCCAGTAATAGGACATTGCCTTGGAGGTCAGCTAATGACCCGGGCACTGGGCGGAACCATTGACTCAAGCCCACGGCCTGAAATAGGCTGGCAACCCATTGACTACGAAAGCAATGAGTTGGTCAAGCATTGGTTTGGTGCTGACCCTACTCCCGTAGTAATACAGTGGCATTACGAAACTTTCACAATCCCCGACGGTGCTACATTATTGGCATCTAGTGCTGCCTGTAAAAATCAAGCCTGGGCTCTTGGGCCACACCTGGCCATGCAGTTTCATATTGAAATAGATGAAACCAAAGCTCTTGAATGGGCCAATGATGGAGATCCAACTTGGGCCAGGGCACAAGAATTATATGAATCTGTACAGAACAAAGATGATATTATAAAGTGTACAAAATTACATTTGTCTCAGCACCAGGCAACAGCCAGTCACATTTATACCACCTGGTTAAAGCCCACTGAATGGAACAGTTTTTAAAAAACAATAAGTAATTTAACCAAATAATAACAAATATGAAAAAACTATTACTATCACTTACTCTTTTTGCAACTTCAGTGTTGGCTTGGGAACAACGTGCTCCGCTGCCGCCACAGGCCTGTGCCGTGCATTCACCTTGGGGTTGGGCACAGACAGCTCGTCCTGCAACTCCTATTTGTCGCGAAGCATACTTTGTGGCCTATGATGCACCAGTAAAAATTCCTGCTTATGTGAGTTATACCTTGCTACCACAAAACGCCCTGGGTTGTTTTCCACGTACCAATGCTTTTGTTGCGGATCAATCGGTCCCAAATGGAGCGACCCCGTCGGATTATGCGGGCACGGGCTACGACAAGGGCCATGCAGCACCAGACGGGGATTTGAGTTGGAGCCAACAGGTCGAGTACGAGAGTTTTTTGATGACCAACATGTATCCGCAACACGGAAGCCTAAATCGTGGAATTTGGAAGTTACTAGAGACATCCATCCGCGGATGGGCAGTCCAACAGAATCGCCCGTTTACCATCTACGTTGGAGCTATGTATGGCGCTGGTAACGAATACATTGGTCGTGGTGTAATTGTGCCCAATGGCTACTACAAGATTGTCATTGATCAACAAACTGGTGCCGTAGCAGGTTGGGTGTTCCCACATACCAAGCCCTATCAAAACTTAGGTAATGATCTAACTCGATTCCGTGTAACTGTTGCGGATATTCAAAAACAAGCAGGTGTGCAGTTTAAGTTTCCTGCAAACGCTCGCGAACTACAGCCAGGACAAGAGTGGCCTGTGGATTTTGGCGCACTGACCACAGCCAAACGTCAAAAGTGCGGCCGAACTGAATGATCCTGTAAATACAGGATGACTAATTTTTATTGTGCGGCCCCATGGCGCGGCCTGCACATCAATCCCCGAGGCGATGTCAAAACTTGTTGTGCTGGTAATCCCAACATGCTTGGAAATCTCAATTCAAGTTCTATTACAGAAGTTCTTAACAACAATGTCATGGCAGAAGTACGTGCTAGTCTAGCACAAGGCCAACCACACGAATATTGCTCAAATTGTGTGCAGGCCGAACGTTTTGGTGCAGACTCGGAACGTCAATGGCACAACAATGTCAACCCCGGATTTGATTATGCCACTGCCGGCAACCAATATCACTATCCTGTGATCGTGGATGTGCGTTGGAACACAACTTGTAATTTAAGTTGTAACTATTGTGATGCCGGCGCCAGCTCAAAATGGGCAGGGTTAAAGAATATTCCCTTTAAGTCTGGTACACGCCCTTACTATGAACAGGTGTGTGATTTCTTGGAACAGCATCATGAACACATACACGAAGTGGCGCTAGTTGGTGGCGAGCCGTTGCTGTTGCCTGAGAATGAACGGCTGCTGGATGTTATACCAGAAACAGCTATTGTTACCTTGATTACCAACATGAATGTGGATTTGGAGAAAAACAAGATTTTCAAGAAATTAGCACAACGTAAAAAAGTTGGATGGTCAATGAGCTTTGATAATGTGGGTAAACGCTTTGAATACGTTCGTTACGGTGGATCATGGGCTGTGCTACAAAATAATCTAGCAATTGTCAAGAACCTGATGAAAAACAGCGGTCATTGGGGTGGCATACATGCCGTGTACAATATCTACAATGCTACATGTTTGCGTGAATTGAAACAATTTGCTCAAGACACGGGCACAACTATTTTATGGCAAAATTTATTTCAACCCCGGCATTTAGATCCATTTTTGCATGGCGCTGGTGTTGCCGAACTTGCATCAGCAGAGATTGAATATTTGTATGACAACAATCTAGTAACAGACACTGAGCGTGTGTTTTTTGATCAAGCCTTAAAAACCTACGCTGATCGCACAGAGATTACCAAAGTGTCTGACATTGATATTGCATTTTGGAAACACATCTATGACATCGAACATCGGTATCATCCTGACAAACTAGGTGAGTTTGTGAGACTATGGCCTGAGTTGGAGTTCCTATGCAAATAAATACAGTTGATAGTGAAAACAATTTATTTAGAGTTGAGAACGTATTTTCTCATAGTCTTGTAACACAATTGTTGTCAACCGACTGGATAAATCTTGCCTGGGATCGTCAAGAAGGACAAGAAAACTGGAATCGTAGGCGTATACGCAACGGTGCCATTCCGTGGATTGAGCAATGGGACATGGAACTATCAAAATCTTGGCCAGAAATAGAACGTCAACTTGGGATTAAAATTGCTCCCTATTATGGCACAGCATTTTGGTTAGACGAACACAACTTTACCTGCGCCATGCACACCGATGGTGAAATGCCGGGAAGTTTGCACATGACATGGATAGGTCCTGGCACAACATTTTATTGGTATAAAGACCCTGGAGCTCTGCGCTATCAAGTGCCATCACAACCCAACACAGGCTATATAATGATTAACAAATCTGACAATGTTGGTTATAGAAAATTACTTTGGCATGCCATGCTGACACCAGTGGAAAATTTTAGAATAACATCATACACATGGATAACACCACTATAACCCCTCCCTGGCATTTTGGTATGCGTTATGCTGGGCAAACATTAGATTGGTTGCCAACTGATACCAAAGAAAGTTATGATAAATTAATCAAAGAACCTGAGTTTTGGGATTATTTTTGTAAACGAGGGTGGGATCAACCGGGTGCTATTAATTACAAAATTAATTCCCATGGATTTAGATGTGATGAATTTGATACCAAACAACCTGGATTGATTGCATTGGGATGTAGTTATACTGTAGGCATTGGTTTACCGATCAATACGGTCTGGCCTACATTGGTAGGCAAAGAGCTTGGATTAGCTGTGTGGAACTTGGCATGGGCTGGAACCAGTGCAGATACTTGTTTTATGCAAGCACAGTACTGGATACCAAAATTAAGTCCAAAACTTGTAGTAATGGTTGCGCCACCTAAACATAGATTTGATCTCATAACTGAAGATCCACAACTTCCTCATGAAACCTATATGCCATGCATGCAAGATATAAATGATAAATTTATACAACAGTGGTTTGTCAATGATCGCAATGCTGACTTAAATAATTTACGAAACAAATTAGCGGTTGAAGGAATGTGTGCAGAATTTGGAATTCAATGTTTAACTTATGATGCTCACGAATATTTTGCTCGTAGTAGAGAAGAAGTTGAGTATGCTAGAGATCGTATGCATGCCGGGCCCAAAGGACACAAAATGTTAGCAGAAAGAATATTAGATGATTGGCGCAAAAAGTACACTTGATACAGTGCTGGTCAAGGCACCGCATCGAAAAGAAACGTTCACGGAACAAGAACTTGAAGAATTTTCTCAGTGCGCCGATCCTGTGAACGGCGCTATGTATTTCATGGACAACTTCTTTTACATACAACATCCTGTTAGAGGAAAAATGCTGTATCATCCATATGAATACCAAAAGCGACTGATTGCAAACTATCACAACAATCGTTTTTCAATCTCACTAATGCCTCGACAAACTGGCAAATCAACATCGGCAGCTGGTTATTTGTTATGGTATGCTATGTTTGTGCCTGACTCTACAATTCTTATTGCCGCACACAAGTACCTAGGCGCACAAGAAATCATGAATCGTATTCGCTATGCCTATGAACTGTGCCCCAATCACATTAGAGCAGGTGCCACCAGCTACAACAAAGGCTCATTGGAATTTGACAATGGATCACGTATTGTGAGCCAAACCACAACTGAAAATACTGGTCGTGGTATGAGTATTTCACTCTTGTACTTAGATGAGTTTGCGTTCGTTAGACCCACAATTGCCAAAGAATTTTGGACTTCTATTACACCTACACTGTCAACCGGTGGTAAAGCAATTATTACTTCGACCCCCAACAGTGACGAAGATCAGTTTGCTTATATTTGGAAGGGTGCAAATAAAATAGAAGACGAATTTGGTAATCCAAGACCAGATGGCCTGGGTATCAATGGCTTCCGGGCATTTAGATCCTACTGGCGTGAACATCCTGACAGGGACGAAAAGTGGGCTGCTGAACAACGTAGCCAACTGGGAGACGAACGTTTTCGTCGTGAAATGGACTGTGACTTTGTTATCAATGATGAGACACTAATAAGTCCTGTTAAACTCTTGGAACTAGAGGGCGTAGAGCCCATACACAAGACTGGGCAAGTACGTTGGTACCGTCCCATTGACCGTGACAAAATGTACATTGTAGCACTTGATCCTAGTCTGGGCACAGGGGGAGATCCCTCAGCCATACAAGTGTTTGAAGCAGAGACCACAGAACAAGTAGCAGAATGGCGCCACAACCGAACTGATATTCCCACACAGATACGAATACTAGCAGACATTATTAAAGAAATATACTCTGTGGTCCAGGATGAGAAAAAAATTTATTATTCTGTAGAAAACAATACCTTGGGTGAAGCCGCGTTGATTTCCATTGCGGAATACGGAGAAGAAAACATTCCAGGCTATTTTCTCAGTGACAACTCAGTGCAGGGCACTAACAGCGGGCGTAGAATCCGCAAAGGATTTAATACCACAAACAAAAGCAAAATTGTGGCTTGCAACAAGTTCAAAGTGCTAATTGAATCTGGTCGCATGAAACTGTACTCAAAACCCTTGATATCAGAACTAAAAACTTTTGTGGCAGATGGTACTAATAGTTACAAAGCCAAAATTGGGGAAACAGACGATCTTGTGATGGCAGGGTTACTTGTTACTAGAATGCTGATGTTGCTACAATCATATCACGCAGACCTAAATTCCTACCTTAAAGACCACACGGACAACATAATTGAACCGTTCCCATTCATTGCAATGATGCGCTAAATATACTACAATGGCTACTGTTAATTCAATATCACAACAATTATTAGATTTGCTGGTCACACGCAATTTTCATCCTGAAATGCTAGATCAGTTGGGAAAACCTACAGACGCAGAAAACGCAAAAACCTTTACTTTTGACTACGTTTCTGGCACTGGAAAAAACTATGGCACCATGGTTATTGTGCTGGACTCAGACAACGACATGAAAATCATGTACGGAGACAACCTGGGCCGTACCATGGAAGGTGATGATAAAAATGAATTTTTTAATTTTATTCAACACCTAAATCACACCGCTACTAAAAATCGTTGGACGCACAGCATTTCTGACATAAGCCAGCTCAAATATACCATGCAAGGCCTAGCTGCAATTCAAGAAGGCTTGTTTGAAGGCTATTACGGCACACGAAAAATCAGCTACGCTGGCCAACCAACAGAAGCACGTTTGCAAATCATACACAGTCAACCCTTGGGCGAAAATGATGCTCGCTATCGTTATATTGATCGAATTTTTATTGAAACAGTGGATGGCGAACGTTTTAAATTGGGATTCAAAAGCCTAGCAGGTGCAAGAGCCATGCTAGAGCATGTGCGACAAGGCGGTAAACCTTATGATGTTAGAGGTTGCCACATCACAGAAACTGTGAATGAGATCGGCGTGCTAAGTCGTTTTAATAGAGCGTCAGCGAATCGCATACTAGAAGGTACCACACAAGAGTTAGTGACAGAAGCGCAAGCATACTATCAAACTCTGCGAGAGAATTTAAAACACATGGCCACCAGTCGTGGCTACGCAAAATATTTTGAATCGTGGCATCCGGCCACTATTACCGAACAAGAAGGTGTTGTAGACAACATCAAAACTTTGTTTATTGAACAGAGTATAGACAGCCGCATAGAAGCAGCATTGCCGCTGCTGGCCCGAATTCAGCAAAGAGGACATGATATGAAAGAGGCAGAAATATTTGAAAATTGGATTAACAATCTCAGCGAAGGAACATGGTCATTGCCAGAAACCCCCGAGCAGTTGGACAAACTTAAAACACTCATGACCAAGGAACTGATTGTTGGTCCCGATGCAATCAACGCCACAGAACAACTTTATGATTTGGTAGGCGATGATGTGTTGTTTGACCGTCTGTCAGAACTTGCTGCACGTGACCCGCGTGCCAATGCCTGGAACGACACAGAAGTCATGAATCGACTGGCTGAACTAGGCATTGAATTGCCCGAACCTGCTGCGGCCGATGTCTCAGCGCAACCACAGCCCGAACAACAGCCCGTGGCCGAAGACGGTGGATCCGGGCTAGATCAACTTTTGGCAAAATTTCCTAAATCAGTTGCAGCCTTTAAGGCAGGCGGCGATTTAGACTATGATCTAGAATCAGCATTGTGGGATTACTATTTTGATCGCGGCGACATTCGCAACTATGATGCCGACGCTGGCGGATGGATTGCTGATCAATTGGCAGATCATTTGGGCATGAACGAAGGCAATGCCTTTAGTAAAGCAGTGGCTGATGCCAAGCGTGATGGTATCCAACCCGGTGAAAAAATCTCTGTAGGCGGCAAAGAATATCCCGTTAAAGAGCAAGGTGTGGCGGAAGGCGATAACCTTGCTACATTTGAAGACATTAACCGTATGCTAAACCTAGCTGGGGTTCCAATCAAAGAACACCGCATGTTAGATGAATCAGGCGAAACTCTTGATCACATTTTGAATCGCTTCAAACACGAAGTTAAAAACTTTGAAGCCGACGGCGAGCTAGACAATGATTTGTATGACGCCTTGTTTGACTACTACAGCGACAGCGGCGAAATGCCCTATGGTGTGGCCAAAGCTCGTACCGGTGATCCCTACAACTGGATTGCTGATCAACTGGGCCGGCATCTTCATCTTGGTGAAAATCTAATTGCTCCAGTGGCCATGCCAGTGGCCACAGAAGGTAGCACCTGCAACATGACTGCCGAAGGCGAGTACTGCCCTGAACATGGACTAGCCGAATGTGGAGTGGGCATGGCATCTAGCATCATGGGTGAAACTTTAGACAAGCCGCCGCATGACGACGCCATTAACTACAATGCCGCTGTTACTGGTTCGTACTATGAAAGTCGTCAACCCGACTCTTTAGAGCGAATTATTTCTTTAGCCAAAACTAAAAAATAAAGCTGAGACTACATGGCCTAAGGAACATTTATTATAGGTGTTCCTTTTTAATTTTAAATACACCATGAAACAATGGTACCAACATCAACTGCAACATCAAATCACTCGGCCCGAACTCAACAAGATTGAGTACAGTCCGGTTGTTAACCTAGCACATCTAAGTCCAATACTGCAAGATCTTAAAAATTATAGACACACTACGTACTATAGAAATTTTTACGAGGATGATAATTTCCCAGGCAGAGCGGGGGCAGACCTGGGGCTCACTGAAGAACAGGTGCGTTCTTGGTTATTTGATGATGCCGAACACAGTCATATGGCCCGAAAAAATGGTATGAACTATATTGAAATACCAGCAGCTCACAAAGATCAACTCAAAGCAGAATTTGTTCGGTTACTTGCTGCTGACCCTGACACAATAGAATGCGTGGTCAATTTGCAACTACCGGGCCAATTTTTTGCCATGCACGTGGATCGACTCAAATACTCTGATAATAATACTACCAAGGACCAACACCAACAACCACCATATCGAAGAATGCTGCTGTTTGTGGACGACTGGCAACACGGGCAAGCATTTCAAATTGGTGATAATTTTATCAAATGGCGTGCTGGCGATGTGTTTGATTGGGATCCAGACAATGTATATCATGGCAGCTCCAATTTTGGCTTTCACGAGCGTTATGTAATACGAGTAGACTTTAACTATTCCAGTCCTTGGCGATTAAAAAATCAAGATCGGCCAACCGCAGCATAAATAAACTTGACTATGTAAAAACTATCGCATATACTACATAGGTGTATGCAATTTTTATATGGTCACAGGCAATATATGTTTTGACATATCAAGATAGGCAACACACATAGGCAACTTAAAGGAGAATATACTATGGCATCTTTAGCAGAAATTCGAGCACGACTACAGGCAGCTGAAAACAAACAAGGTGGGCAATCCACCGGCGGGGACAATTCAATTTATCCCCATTGGAACATGGAAGAAGGTCAATCAGCAACAATCCGTTTTCTTCCAGACGGTAACTCAAAAAACACTTTCTTTTGGCAAGAGCGAGCAATGATTCGTTTGCCCTTTAACGGCATCAAAGGAGAGATGGAGTCCAAACAGGTCATGGTCCAGGTACCATGCGTGGAGATGTGGGGCGAAGCCTGCCCAATCTTGGCAGAAGTACGCACTTGGTTCAAGGACAAGAGTCTTGAAGACATGGGTCGTAAGTACTGGAAAAAACGCAGTTACATTTTCCAAGGCTTTGTGCGTGAGAATCCTCTTGCAGACGACAAGACCCCAGAAAACCCAATTCGCCGATTCATTATTGGTCCTCAAATCTTTACAACTATCAAGGGTGCGCTGATGGATCCTGAGTTGGAAGAATTGCCAACTGACTACCTGCGTGGACTAGACTTCCGCATTACCAAAGGAAGCAAAGGCGGTTTTGCTGACTACAATGCCAGCAAGTGGGCAAGGAAAGAATCTGCGTTGACCGAAGCAGAACAAGCCGCGGTTGATGCACACGGTTTGTTTGACTTGAGCACATTCTTGCCCAAGAAGCCCGGCGACGTGGAGTTGAAAGTTATCAAAGAGATGTTTGAAGCATCGGTAGATGGCCAACCATACGACACTGAGCGTTGGGGTGCTTACTTCCGTCCTGCAGGCGTTCAAGCACCAGCAGGCGCCACACACGCTGTGGACGGCCACGGGGATGCGCACGAAGTTGCTGCCAAGCCGGCACTCAAAGTGGCAGAATCTGCCAGCGACTTTGATGATGAAGACACACCAGCACCAACTACTCCTGTGGTAAAACCTGCTGTAACTGGTAAGGCCGAAGACATTTTGGCCATGATTCGAGCCAGACAGCAAAAGTAATGAAAACAGCTCTGGATACAGAGCTGTTTCCGGATCTATGTGAAGTGGTATTTTTACCACTTCACCGTCAATGGGTTTATCTAATTCAAAAAAACGGAAACAGCAGTTTGAGATCTCAACAAGCAAGAGATAATCTTGCTGTGTTTAGTAACCATGAAATTTTGGCGCTTGACTATGTAGATGTTTACATACGCAACCCCCGCGACAGGTATGTTAGTGGAATAAACACATACTTGCAACATCTTCAACGCGATCACCCCGAGTTAGATTACTCCACAGCATTTTGGTTTGCCAAAAGATATAAATTTTTAAACACACATTATTTGCCGCAGTTTCATTGGCTGGCAAATCTTGCACGTTATCTACGGCACGATACAAAGATACGTTTTAGAAATTTCAAAGACTTTGGTGCAATAACTGATTTCGAAAGCCGAGCAGAAGTTATTCCACCCAGTAAAGACTTTGTCACCGAGCTGTTCAAAGATAATCACGGTATTGAGTTGTGGTTGTATTTAGATCAAATACTTTTAGAGTTAGTAGATCAAGAATTTACTTGGATTGAACTCTTAGATCACTATCAAAAAAATTATAAAAACATCATAGAACATGTATTGCCCAAGGCTTGATCATTTTGCCAGATTAAACCACAGCGGCACGGTTAGCAGATGTGGGCACATGGTATCAGCACCTGAATTTAAATCTGTTGAAGAAATGGATAATAGCCAGTGGTTAAAAGATATCACGGAAATTATCAAGTCCGACCAATGGCCGCCAGAATGTACACGATGCCAGTCCGCAGAAACAGTTGGAAACAAGAGCATACGGCAGCACTCGAATGATTTTCATAATCAAGAATTTCCAGCAAATAATAACTATCTTGTTATTGGTGGAGTACTAGACAATATTTGTAATAGTGCTTGTCAAAGTTGTAATTCTCATTTGTCAACTAAAATTGGATCGCTGGAATCTAGAGACTACATTAAAATTAATAATGAATCTCTATTTGCTAGTCTCCCGTTAGATAGAATAATCAAACTTGACGTCAACGGTGGCGAACCTACGGCTAGTCCGGCATATCAACACTTGCTTGAAAATTTACCCCCTAATGTAAAATATCTCCGTGTCAATACCAATGGCAGTAGATTATTACCTAATTTACAAAATATCATTGATCGAGGAATTCATGTTACAATTACTGTGAGCCTCGACGGAATTGGTAAAATACATGATTATGTTCGCTGGCCTATTAAATGGGAAACGATATCTAAAACAATTGAGTCGTACAAAACATATCCTGTTGAATTAAATACCTGGACTACGGTTCATGCGTTAAATATCGGTAACTTAAAACATATCATTGAATATACAAAAGAAAATAAAATTGATCACAGTTGGGCCCTGCTAGAAAATCCTGATGTGCTGAATGTAAAATACAGCAATCATTTTACCAGAACTGCCGAAGTAATTGACTCTTTAAAAGATTTAGTTGCCAGTGGCGAGGACAATACAGTAGAATTACAACTGTGGACATCTAAACAAGATTATTTACGCGGAATTAAACTTTGGGATTATTATAAAAATGCTTAAACCGTTCCATAGATTAAAATGTGATAATCTAGAAATTATACAACAAAAAGTTTTGTCTTTTATTGATGCCGATTTAAAATCGTACAGAACTGGATGGATATTTATCAACACCAAAGAATTATTTCAACAGATACCTGAGTTAGTAGAATATTTCAAAAGTTTAAAATTGAAGCCTCGCGAAGCATCGGTGACTATTTTGTATGATGATTTTCCGATACACGTGGACACGCTGCCAGTGGTAGCAAAAATAAACATTCCAATCTCTAATACGCAAGGCTGGTCTAATAGATGGTATCACATCGAGCAGGGTGTGTTAGAAAGTTGCCCCGATGTTGTTGATCATTTAGGATTTACCAAAAAAGATGTGTCAGGCGCAGTTGATAAGATGATACTAAAGGGAGAAGTACTAGATCAATCAGATCCAATTGTGTTTAATTCTTCAATACCGCATAGTGTAATAAAATTAAATCCAACACACTTTCCCCGTGTTGTTTTGAGTATTACAGTCTTTAATGAACCATTGGAGTTATTAAAGTGAAAATTGCAATCACAGGAGGCACAGCGGGTATCGGGCTTGCACTTAGTACAGTATATAAAAATCAAGGACATGAAGTCTTACAATTAAGCCGCCGTACAGGACATAACATACGTATACTGCCTAAAATCGCAGCCGCAATTGAACCTTGTGATGTTTTTATTAACAATGCACAAGCAGGTTTTACTCAAACTGAATTGTTGTTCGAAATAGCACAACGTTGGTCAGGCTCTCATAAGCACATAATAGTAATCAGTACCATGATGACTCAGGATCCGGTAAGTGTATTGCCCGGATTTGATATGTCAGCATATCGTGTGCAAAAAGTTGCACTTGAAGAAGCAGTAAAACAAATAAAACATAATCGTCCGGGAATTAAAATTACCATAGTTCGACCTGGAAATATTGCCACAAGTGCTGATAAAACAGTGCCCCCTTCAGCTGATGTAGATGTATGGGCCAAGGTACTTGTAACCACTCTAGAAATGGCCGAATCCAATGGACTTGTTATACCAGAAATTTCTTTGGGACCAGCTCACAAATGACGCCGCGTGACGTGTTGACCAATCCGTACTTTTGTCCTATGCCTTGGGCTGGTATGATGTATAACTTCGACGGCACAGTTAAAAATTGCATTAGAAGTGATTTTAGTAAACCAATTGGCAATATACAAAATAACCCCATTGAATCTATATTGTTAGGGAACGAAAATACTTCAAGACAAAAAAGTATTGTTGATCAGCAACCGGTGCCTAGTTGCCATACTTGCTATGATCTAGAACGCGGTAAAAAAGGTTTTGATCATATCAGCGATCGGATATTTTATATTCGAGAACTCAAAAATACGCCCACTGATGCATATCAAGTTGGCAAATTTAATCTACAGGCCATTGACATACGCTGGACCAATCTCTGTAACTTTGCTTGTGTGTATTGTGGTCCGGAGTTTAGCAGCAAATGGAGCGAAGAACTAAAAATACGTCAATCAGTGCCCACTCAACAACAATTAGATGATTTTAAAAATTACATTTATGATCATGCCGACCAACTTCAGCATGTGTACCTAGCCGGTGGCGAACCACTGCTGATGAAAGAAAATCTTGCGCTGTTGGAAAAATTAAATCCCAATACCAATATTAGAATTAACACCAATCTAAGCAAAGTTGACACACAGGTATTTGAAGAAGTTTGTAAATTTAAAAATGTACATTGGACCGTAAGTGTTGAGACCACAGAGCAAGAATTTGAATATATACGGTTTGGTGGTCGGTGGCAAGATTTTCTAGAAAATCTAAACGCCATTAGAAAACTTGACCATAAAATAAGTTTTAATATGCTATGGTTTCTGTTGAATTACGATAGTATATTTGACTGTGTGGACCACTTACGAAATTTAGGATTTCATAGTAACAGTTTTATTATTGGAGCACTACTAACACCAGATTACCTAAACATTAGACATCTACCGGAACCTGTGCTAAACTCGTTGAAGTTAAAACTAGAATCAAAGATCGCCCAAAATCCTGGATATCTTTTGGAAGACAGTTATCGGAACATGTTACACTACATATCACAACCGATTGAAAAAAATCTAGCGAACTCTTTTGAGCAATTGGCCGCAATGGATCGTAGGCGTGGCGTAGATAGTAGTAAAATTTTTAAAGAATTATATAAACTTAAAGAAGGAAAGTAATCATGGGAAAACCCTTTGACGTAAGCAAATTCCGTAAGGAAATCACTAAGAGCATCGACGGACTGTCGATCGGATTTAATGATCCCACTGACTGGATCAGCACAGGCAACTATGCACTAAACTACCTTATTTCTGGAGACTTTAATCGTGGCATCCCTTTGGGCAAGGTCACGGTGTTTGCTGGAGAGTCGGGTGCCGGCAAGAGTTATATTTGTAGTGGCAATATTATCAAGAACGCACAAGAGCAAGGTATCTTTGTGGTGTTAATCGACAGTGAAAACGCACTAGACGAAGACTGGCTCAAAGCCCTGGGAGTTGACACAGCAGAATCAAAACTGTTGAAGTTGAGCATGGCCATGATTGACGATGTGGCCAAAACTATTTCAACTTTTATGAGTGATTATAAAACTCTAGCCGACGGAGAACGACCCAAGGTTCTTTTTGTCATTGATTCACTGGGCATGCTGTTGACTCCTACTGATGTGAATCAATTTGATGCCGGCGAAATGAAAGGTGACCTAGGTCGGAAACCAAAAGCTCTGACCGCACTAGTTCGTAACTGTGTCAATATGTTTGGTAGCTACAATGTTGGCCTGGTCTGTACCAATCACACCTATGCCAGCCAGGACATGTTTGATCCAGACGATAAGATTTCTGGCGGACAGGGCTTTATCTATGCCAGTTCAATTGTTGTGGCCATGAAGAAACTCAAACTCAAAGAGGATGAGGATGGCAACAAAGTCACAGACGTCATGGGCATTCGCTCAGCCTGCAAGGTCATGAAAACTCGCTATGCCAAACCCTTTGAGGGTGTGCAGGTCAAGATCCCCTATGAAACCGGCATGAACCCTTATTCAGGTCTTGTGGATCTAGCTGAGAAAAAAGGTTTCTTGAAAAAGGATGGAAATCGTCTTGCTTACACCACACTAGACGGTGAAATCATCAAATATTTCCGCAAGGGCTGGGAAAGCAACGAAGGTGGCTGTTTGGACGTAGTAATGTCAGAGTTTGGAAAACGCAAGGAAGAGGTAAGTACCATTGAGGAGGAAACAGTAGATGAGTGAAACAATTGCTGCTGAACTTTGGGGAGAACTAAAACGTTTTGTAAACACTGTGGACCGTGCAGAAGCCGCCGAAACTGTGATACAAATCTTAATGGACAATGATTCAGACGTAGACGACATTCGTGATGCTTTCAAAGGAGATTCAGATATCAAACGTGCGTTAACTTCATACCTTGACAATGACAATGACTATTCCGAAGAAGAAGAAGAAGATGAATATCTTGAAGAAGAGGACGAAGACTGGGAAAACTAATGACCAACAAGTTTTTCCCCATCAGAACTGAAACTGCATGTCAGTTAAAATGGAGTTGGAGTACTTTATATCTTTCGCAGAAGCAAACCGCATCATGTCATAGAACTGGTTGGAGCGACATCAATGAAGAAAACTTTGACCAGTTTCATAACACCGATAAAAAATTGCAAGAGCGTAAGGATATGTTAGCGGGAAAATGGCCCGAACACAGTTGTCATTACTGTCGAAAAATTGAGCAAGCCGGTGGCTTTAGCGACAGAAACTTAATGTTGTTGATTCCAAATCAGTATCCAGAGGAACTGGATACTGATCCTACTGCTATTAATGTAGACCCAACTGTGCTAGAAGTCTTTGTCAACAACGTGTGCAATATGAGTTGTTTGTATTGTATACCGGGGCTGAGCTCAAAGATAAATCAAGAGAATATAAAATTTGGAAAGTTCAGTAAAGATGGAGTGGTACTTGAAGCGGAGGATAATCAAGCTTCGGTACTGATTGATAAATTTTGGGATTGGATGAGACGTAAATCTTCCGGACTCAAAAGATTTAACGTGCTAGGGGGCGAACCTTTTTATCAAACAGAATTCTATCAATTGTTAGATTATTTTGAAAATACAGCACATCCAAATTTAGAACTTGGTATTTCGACCAATCTTGCTATTAGTACAAGTAAACTTGAAACAATTTGCAAAAGATTTCGAAAACTTTTGATAGATAGAAAACTTAAAAGAATTGATTTATCATGCAGTATAGATTGTTGGGGACCAGAGCAAGAATTTGTGCGTTATGGCTTGGATTTGCACACATGGGAAAAAAACTTTGAGTATTTGCTAGAGCAAAAATGGATCACCCTGAATATAAATCAGACCATCAGCATATTAACAATAAAAACCATGCCCGAACTTTTGATCAAATTACAAAATTGGAGAAAAATAAGACCAGTCGGACAATTTTTTTCTGTAGTGACTCCGCAACCTTCTTATTTGGTACCCGGAATATTAGGCAAAGACGTTTTCGAATCAGATTTCAGCAAGATTATTTCGTGCATGCCCGAAGACACCAAACAACATAAAATAGCAAAAGAATACATGCAAGGTATTATAAAAGAAATTGAACAGTCCGAAGTTGATACAGCTGAGATTAATAAACTACAAATTTTTCTCAACGAAAAAGATCGTCGTCGTGGTACCAATTGGAAAACCATGTTTCCTTGGTTGTCTAAAATTTGTGATCAATACTTGAAGAATAATTCTGATAGTGTTTCTAAAGGAACTGCTCATGTGGTATAGTCGTGTAGTAGCTAGTCTAAATGCCATACCAGACTTTATCAGTCACTACGAGCGCGAGCTGGAAGATGCCAAACGAGACTGTAAAATTTCGGGTATAGTAGAAAAAAATATCACAGCACTGCCAGGAATCACAGAGCATCGCTTTAACCAACTGCAAGAAATTGAAGCGGTGCTTAACTACCTTAACATTCAACTTCGCAAAATTCGTAGGCGGCATTTCCAAAAGTATCTTGAAGGTTATGCTCGTGCCCTTACTTCAAGAGATGCTGAAAAGTATGTGGATGGCGAGGACGAAGTCATTGACTATGAAACCATTATCAATGAAGTTGCGTATTTGCGCAATCGGTGGCTGGGTGTTATGAAAGGACTAGACAGCAAAAGTTGGATGTCGGGCCATGTGGTACGACTAAGAACTGCTGGCATGGAAGACATCCAGGTGTAAATACCTGCATGAAAATTGTCGTTGTCACCGGGGGATTTGACCCCATTCATTCTGGACACATTTCCTATCTCAATCACGCCGATCACCTGGGCGATCATGTTGTTGTAGGTTTGAACAGTGATGCCTGGCTCACACGTAAAAAAGGCCGCCCGTTTATGCCCTGGCGCGAACGCATGGTTGTGCTGGACAACTTGCACATGGTCGGCGAAGTAATTGAATTTGACGACTCAGATGGTTCTAGCATAGATGCCATACGCAAGGTCCGAGAAAAATATCCCACGGACGAAATCGTCTTTGCCAATGGTGGAGACCGCACAGCAGAAAATATTCCAGAAATGGTGTTTGACGATGTAGAGTTTGTGTTTGGTGTAGGCGGCGAAAACAAAGCCAACTCAAGCTCTTGGATTTTGGAAGAGTGGAAAACCCCCAAAACCAGCCGGGCCTGGGGTCACTATCGTGTGTTACACGAAGTTGGTGCAAATACCAAACTCAAAGAACTCACAGTGGTACCCAAAACATGTCTCAGCATGCAACGTCATGAGCAACGTGCAGAATTTTGGTTTGTGGCCCAAGGCCAAGCCACGGTCTACACACTCAACAATAGTACAGATGAAGAGCTGTTGGGAACTTTTGCCAAACACGAACATATTTTTATTCCAAAAAACAGTTGGCACATGCTTTGTAATGAAACCAGTGAGCCACTGAAACTGATTGAAATACAGTACGGCGAAAATTGTGTGGAAGAGGACATCGAACGTAGATGAAAGACATCATACCAATATTTGTTGGCTATGATCCACGCGAAGCCATAGCATATCATACCTGTGTCAACAGTATCATTAGACATGCAAGCCAACCTGTGAGCATTGTTCCTGTTGCGCTGAGTTTGTTTCAAGACTACAACGAAACGCACACCGACGGCTCAAACCATTTTATCTACACTCGTTTTTTAGTTCCTTATCTAATGAATTGGTCTGGATCGGCGATTTTTATAGATGGCGACATGATTGTACGCGGTGACATTGCAGAACTCTGGGCCATGAGAGACATGTCAAAAGATGTACAGGTAGTCAAGCACGATTATAAAACTCGCATGCCAATAAAATATTTAGGGTCAAAAAATGAAGACTATCCTAGGAAAAATTGGAGTAGTGTTATTTTGTGGAATTGTAACTCTTTTCCTAACAGACAACTTACCCCTACATTTGTTCAAAGCGCCACCGGCAGTTACCTTCACCGTTTCTCGTGGCTAGATGACGCTCGCATAGGCGAGTTGCCTCCTGAATGGAATTGGTTGCCTGATGAATACGGGCCAAACCCCGCGGCCAAGCTCTTGCATTATACCTTGGGCACACCATGCTTTCATGAATTTGCTGACACCCCCATGGCGGACGAATGGCATAGGGAACGCATACTAACAGAATATTGTCAACAACGGATGGACTAATGGAAGAAGAATTAGCGCCCTTGCCAAGGCATGTACTTGATATGGTACCTCCTGAAATATCTAAATTATTTTACGATATATTAAAATATAGAGTTGACACCAGCGGCGAATATTACAATATTACTGTTGATACATTAATACAAGCTATTCAAGATTTAAAAAAAGACACAGTAGCGGCCATTGCCACTGAGCCGGGAGATTTTAAATACAAGGAAAAAGGTCATATGTTTGATCCTATCTTACAAAGTTTTGTACAAGGTGCTGGTGGTCGTATCAGTAACTGGAGCAAAGAAGAAAATACTGCAATACCAGTGGTGCTACGCGGTATTACCAAACGCAAAGAAATGAAGGCATGTCGAGCTGTTGGTAGAGATTTCTACTACATTGACACAGGCTATTTTGGTAACGGAAAAAAGAAAACTTTTCATCGCGTGACCAAAAATGATGTGCAGTGGTTCGGGCCCGTTGTAGATCGTCCCGGAGACAGATTATCTGCCACAGGCGTGCAGTTTACTAAATTTCGTAGAGATGGCAGTAAAATTTTACTTGCACCCCCGAGTCAAAAGCTATTGAATCTGTACGACATCAACCTCGAACAATGGCTAGAAGAAACCAAAGCAGGTATTGGAGCATACACAGATAGAGAAATTGCGGTGCGACTCAAACAAGGGCGTAGTGTGCGCCAAACCACAGATACCATGCAAATGGCCTTGGCCAACGATGTGTTTTGTTTGGTTACATTCTCCAGTATTGCCGCCGGCGAAGCATTGTTATGTGGCAAACCTGCTATTACACTAGGCCCCAATGCAGCCGGACCGTTGTGCAGTCATTCTTTGAGTGAAATTGAAAATCCTAAAATTCCCACTTTGGATGAAGTGGAAGCCTGGGCAAGGCACTTGAGCTATTGTCAATTTACTGAACCTGAAATGCGTGACGGCACCGCCTGGCGGATTTTAAACAATGCTTGATGTAGTTGTTTATGTTTCGAGTGTGGCAAACGCACACAAGCATCCAAGAAAGACAGCATGCCTTGAAAATTTTGCTCAAGGTGCTCGATCGGTTGGCGCCACGGTTGTGGTAGAACATGCTTACAAATATACACCAAGTCGGCTTGCGGTTATGTTAGGCTGGGCCACAACCAATATTGGCGGAAAAAATATTACATTACGCAAACAGATCATAGCAGAACAAAATCGTCATGGTCTTAAGACCATGTGCATTGATGCCAGTTGTTTCAAATACTTAGATAACACAGGAACATATCTGCGTTATAGTTTGGGAGGACCATTTTATGATCGAGCAGAATACGCCAACAAAAACAGCAACTCAACAAAATGGAATGAAATACAGCAGCATTTAGGAATCAGCATGAAACCAATGCGCAACAAAGATGGATATATCTTGCTTGGGATTCAACGCGACGGTGGATTTGCAATGAAAACACTGAATCCAATAGACTGGGCACAACAAAAAATAACAGAAATTAGAAAGCAGACATCAAAAGAAATTGTAATTAGACCGCACCCAGGCAAATTTGATATGAAAAATTTTGCTTGTTTTCAATCAAAATCTTATAGCAATAAAAATGTTAGGGTAGTGCATCCAGAACACTCTACACTATTAGACAATTTACAAGACGCCCATGCCGCAGTGTTTTTTAATAGTTCAGCAAGTGTGGCGGCTGTGTTAGAAGGCGTACCAGTATACATTGATGATTCCAGTGCAGTGACCTGGGCAGTGGCCAACCATGACGTATCAAATATTAAAACACCGCAAAATTTTGATAGAACACAATGGATTTATGACCTGGCCGCAGCTCATTGGTCAGATGAAGACGGTGCCAGTGGACGAATCTATCAGCATTTTTTACCTTACTTGTGAACAATAATATCGTAGTTGTGTCCCTTGACCCAAGGCCAATTATGAGTTTTGTCGACAACAGTAATTTCTTCAGAGACAATACGCACTTCCATGTTTTTGAGTATTTGTTGCTTCCACCAATCTGGACTCTCTACAATCAAATGTGCGTTGCGACCGTCGGGTAGTTTTTTCTTGGCTGGATAACAAGCAATTCTAAAACAACCGCATCTCAACATCAAACTTCCAATAATTTTTAGTGTTTTTTCTAAGTGTTCTGGTTCAATGTGTTCAATAGCATCTGTGCTAACAACAACATCAACAGGATTCTTAGGCAAGATTTGAAAATTTGGATTGCCAGGATCATATCCTGTAACTGCAATTTCAGGATGTAATCCAGCTATTACACTTATCAGTCCTCCGTGGCCACAGCCAAAGTCTAACAAAGATTGAGGTTGGTATTCCTTGATAAATCGTTCAACAATCTTGTATGCCTTGGCTCCGTTGTTGAATTTACCGGCGTTATGCAAGTGTTCCAATTGCTTTTGATATTGTTGATCTATCAACGCCATCCCATGATCCAATCATCTTTGACTTGATCCAGTCGGACCATGCCCCAATCTTCCAACAAGCCAATGGCGGCAAATTGCCCATAGTCTCGGCTATATGCGTCATGCGGTTTTTGTTCAATGACTACAACAGGACGGCAACGTCTCACAGTTTGTTCTGCGCCTTGTAACACACGATATTCAAACCCTTCGCAATCAATCTTGATGTAGTCAACATTGACTAGATTCAAACTATCAAGGCGCTTGATCTCTGTGTCACCGTTCTTACTGTTGGGATCAACATGGGTATGTCCAGTGTTGCCTTCGGTGATAATCATGTTGATCATGCCTTCTTGATCACCCAACGCAATATCACGAATTTGTAAATTTTTAGCAAACACATTTCTAGTCAAACATTCTCTAAACATTGCCACAGGTTCAAACGCAATCACAGTATCAAAACGTTTTACTAAATCTCTGCTCCAAAGACCTACGTTAGCGCCAATGTCTAGCGCCACACGATTTTGTTTAACATAACCAAAGCTTCGATTTCTAACTTGATATTGGTATTCTGTTGGTCCACCTTTGCTTATGCTTTTGTTAAGCATTTCTGGAAAATGCGTTTCGGTGTCCGGGAACCACCAGCCGTGACTTTCATACATGTTGTGTCTCCTGTAGTATTCTTTGGGCGGTACCGTTTTTTAATTCGTTGACGTGGAATTGGCCATAGGCCAAATGACAGGCCCAGGCATGTCGCTCGTCATCTGTTGGCCACCAAGGATTGTCAATGCAGGATAGATCTGTGTTTGACACGGGTATGGCAGCGTTGCATGGCGCCAAAGCAAACGCAGGCACGCCAGCCATTACACTTTCTGTGGCAGCAATAGAATTATAAGTGACAACCGCATGAACATTGACCAAAGCTGATTCTAAATTGTTGCTAATTCTGGTTTGGCGATTTGGATTTCGTTGACGTATTTCTACGGGACGATCAGTGTACTGTTTTATAGCAGCCACAGTGGATTCAATCCATGAATCTAAATCTATGTTGTAAAACACGCATGGCTTGGCATCAGGAGCTGCCACAAGTATTTTACTGCCTTGCTGCCGTGGTTTCATAGTTATACACAGTCGTTGCCAACGATCGGCTGGCCGGGGTATCACTGAACCATGTTGTAAATTGTTGGGCACAACTCTATGCCAAAATTTCCAACCATGTGGATTGTTGACGCCAATACGATTGCCCATGTAGCCAGAATCCATGTAGTAAAAATCACGGCGATCTTCCCAACAACGTTTGATAATTTTGTGTTTCATAATACCGCGGATAACCAATGGCGCAGAACTATCCTCATACCGCCATGTTTCTAAACATGTTGGCTCTGTGCCCGATCCACGAGCAAACATTTCAATGTATTCGTCGCTGTTGTTTTTGTTTAAGAAGATCCAGTTCATTGCCAGTATGCTTCAGTTCGTTTTACTTTTAAATCGCTGGCCCGACTACGTCCTTGATTTTTTCTAGCACCTTTGAGATGATCTAGATATGCACCCCATTCTGAGTTGATCAACGGGTGTCCTTCGCCGGCAATGATATGACTACTCCAATCTAATTCGTTTAAAATATGATTTTTTCTAACAGCATCAAACACAAAACTGTCATGCCACTCTGCCAGTTTAAATATACCACCTTCTGCATCATCGTACATGCGTTGAAAATCCCAGAGAAAACGTTCCATTGCAGGATGGTGTAAATTCATGGCATACAACCCGCACTCGCTGTACTTGCCCTGCCGCCCCAAAAAACACAGACCATGATGACTGGGACACAATCGACCAAGATCATCTGTGGTTATAGGACTATGGCACACTGTGTCAGCATCCATCCAAATTAGCCAATCAGTTTTGGTATTTTTTGCACAGTGAAATATCGAGTAAACTTTGTGGGCAAAACGCACAGCGTCCCATTTGAATCCTTTGCCAGCATCGCGGCGACGTGAACGCACAGGATCGGTGCTGACATCGCCATTGGCCTTGGGCACATCTCGCCAGGCATCTTTAAAAACAGTCAGTGCGTCTACAACGGAAATATCACGCACCACAAGATTAGGTGCCGTTTCAGTTATAGTGCATCCTTCGGGGTAGATCACAAGAGAAACATCAGCTGGCCAATTTTTCAAAAAAGTCTCGATCATGCGTTGACCGTATTTCTCGTATCCGTCGGCATTAAAAGTGCTAACTACTGTGTATTTCATAGACGTATTTACAGTGATCAAAAACATAGCCTATTTTCCTTCTCAGTGTGCCTTGAATTCACGTCCTGTTATGAACGCCGTGCTAGATTGTTTACAGGCAGCAGGAATCCAAACTCAAGAAAACTCCATGACTGCCGACGCTGCGGTAATTTGGTCAGTGTTATGGCACGGGCGTATGAAGCCAAATCAACAGGTATATAATCATTACCGCAGTCAAGGTAAACCAGTGATTGTGATTGAAATTGGTGTTTTGTATAGAGGCAACACGTGGAAAGTTGCTGTAAACAATGTCAACGCTGAGGGATACTATGGGCACTTAGACAATTTAGACTGGGATAGACCAAAAAAATTAAAAATTAGCCTGGCCAATCAGCAAATTACCAAGCCAGAAATAATAATTGCTCTGCAACATACTCGCAGCCAACAAGTTGAAAAAATACCAGACATGGGCAATTGGTTAAAACAAACCATAAGTATACTTCGAAACAACACTGATCGGCCTATTGTTGTAAGGCCGCATCCGCGATGTAGAACAATTATGCCTGCACTGTCCCCGGATATAAAAATTGAACAACCACGTCCGTTGGCCAACACCTACGACAGTTTTGACATGCACTATGACTGTCATGCTGTGGTCAATTATAATTCTGGCCCAGGAATACAGGCTGCAATTGCAGGAGTACGTCCAATTGTTGATTTTTCAAGCCTTGCACATCCAGTGGGTGTGGGTTATGCAGACATAGAACAACCCTACGATAAAGATAGAGAATTGTGGCTCACACAAATTTGTCACACAGAATACACCGTGGAAGAATTAAGAACAGGAACATGGCTAAAAAGAATAAACTCCGCACTGACAACATAGTAGATTGTGCTTGTGTAATACACGGCAATGGATACAATTGGGAATATGTTGAAAAACTATACAACATGTTAAATCGTACTATCCCCATGGGAATACGTTTTCATGTGTATACCGAACATGATAGGTCAGTACCACCACACATGATCAAACACATCTTGGATGACTGGGGCATAGGTGGTCCAAAAAAGTCCTGGTGGTACAAGATGCAGTTGTTTAATCCTGCACATTTTTCAGGACGTTTGCTGTATCTGGATCTTGATGTGGTGGTGGTTCGCAACTTGGAATGGATCACTGCACTGTCCACAGACTATTTTTGGACCATTAGAGATTTTAGATATCTACAAAACCCTCGTATGAATACTATAAATTCCAGCGTGATGTGGTTTGATGTAGAACGGTTCAGCTGGGTATGGGACAAATTCAATTCAGGTCCTGTGTCGCAAATGATTCAAGGTTTTCCTGGAGATCAAGACTTTTTAAATCACACAATAGATCACAACCAACGCAGATTCTTTGACGACAACAAATTTCAAAGCTATCGTTGGCAATGTTTAGATGGCGGCTACAATTTCAAACGCCGCACTCATCACCGCCCCAACTCTGGCACTGTGATAGCGCCAGACACAGCAGTTGTGGTATTCCATGGCCGGCCTAAACCACACCAAACTACGGATCCTGCTATCCGGGAACACTGGCAATGAAACCAGTATTGCCTTTTTTAGAAATAATGCTTACACAGGTGTGCAATCTAAGTTGCGCAGGATGCAGCACATATAGTGATTATCGGCATCAAGGTTACTCAGACTGGCCTACAACTCAGCAGTGGTTGCAACAGTGGTTGGAAAAAATCTCAATTGAAGACATTGGATTCATGGGAGGTGAGCCCTTGATAAATCCACGTGTGCTCGCATGGCTTGAGGGTGTGCGCGAATTGTTGCCCCACAGTCGCATACGTTTTCCAACCAATGCGCTATTACTTGAAAAATACTGGAATATTGTAGAGTGGTTGTATCAGGATGGCAATGCTGTTCTTAAAATAACCAACCATACTGATGGCGTGGTACTTGCCACTATAGATAGATTGCGTGACGCATATCACTGGGAACCCATACGTGAGTATGGCATTAATCGATGGATTACAGATACCGGTTTAAGATTGCAAATAAACACACCTACAAAGTTTACTCAAACTTTTCAGGGCACATACACCAACATGCAACCTTGGTTGTCTGACCCCGAAGAGGCCTACGCAAATTGTCATCAACAAACATGTCCTATGTTGTGGCAAGGTAGAATCTACAAATGTTCAACATCGGCGTTGACACAGTCGGCCTGGCAAACACATGGCAACACCAACTTGACGGTTTGGAAAAAATATTTTGATAATGAGACCAATGGCAGTATTGGACTTGACTCTCACGCCAGTGCAATTGATCGGTTTGTGGAAAACTTTAGACATGCTCATGCGATTTGTGAACAATGCCCCTCGGCCCGGCACCATGACTCTGCTATTGACCATCGAATTCACGTGATACAACGATGACAGATTTCAACACCGCACAGATGTCACAGTTGATAGGCCAGCCCAATGTTACTGTAGTGTATCTAAGTGCCAACGGAGATTATTGGCTTAGGCAACAAGAATTTTGCGCAGCATTTCGAGCTGCACCACCAACACACAATGTGGTAATTCATGTGCAATTTGAAGGTCTGAGCCTCACCCAGTCACAGGTGGTATCAACAGTTAAAAAGATCATGCAGGAAACGGGAAGGTCAGCAGATTCTGTTTTTATTTACAGTCCCAATGCTATTGCAGATGATGCACCTTGGACTAATTTGTTTTGGCGGCAGTACAGAGTCAGCGATGAATTTGTCAGGAGTCAAACATATCAAACAGATGGTTCTATAAATCTAGATCTAGTCTGGCAGCCTTGGGCATTGTTTGTGGGAAGAAGAACTACTCCAAGATTGTTAGCGTTGTATGATATTTGGCGCGATCCTGCATTGAGAGAAAAGTGTTTGCTCAGTAAAATGATTGAGCTAGTACCTCCGGTGGTTCAACCTTTTAACCAAGCTCATATGTTTTTTGATCAGCTAGATGATTGGATACCAATATCAAACCCCATTGAGAAAATGCTTACATATAAACATTTTCAAAGTTTCTGTGATAACATGCCCATTGACTCAGTAGATGGTTGCAAAATTACTGACCAATACGTAGATGATGCTAGTGGTGACAATCGCAATGTCAGTCTCACTGAAAATTTAATAAACCTAAGTGGAAAATATCTCTTTGAAATCACATTTGAAACAATGACCAGAGGATTGACATTTACCCCTAGTGAAAAGACCATAAGAACTATCATGGCAGAAAAACCACTGATTGTTTATGCACCCAAAAACTTTTTACAACACATGCAACAGCTAGGGTTCAAAACTTTTGGTAATTTATGGGATGAAGGGTACGATAAATTTGAAGGGCCAGATAGATACAAACAGATCATGGCAATTGTAAAAGATGTTGCCAGCTGGCCCTCGAGTCAACAACTTGAATTATACAAAAACAGCAGGCAAATCTGCAGACATAACAAACAACGTTTGGCGGTGTTGTTGAAACAGGGGCCTAATGTATAAATTAACACTTGATTTGGATTGTCATGTGCGGTCAGGCGCCAATGCTGTGGTTTGTGTCAGTGTAGATCAAATCAGTTATGAATTTGAACTGACCCCAACTATTAACTGGGTGCCAAGTTCTTCTTCCATAGGCGCACATAAAATATCACTAGATATCATCACAACTCCGGTTGCAAACACCAATGCATATGATGTTGATTTAAAAATCACAGCTCGGGGCAGTGATGTATTGGTGTGCGGTTATTCTATGTCTCGGGGCCAGTTTCAAATCACCAGCCAGCCTGTTTGGAACGTTCCTGGGTGGCAACCTTATGACATATCTGGACACCAAGGGGATGGTGCTCAATATCAAGGAAATGGTAGTTTACAAATACTCAACAAACAAACTGTTGAGTTTATAGGCACAGTAATTGTGCCACCGACTGGTCAAAAAGGATATGCGGTGTAGGGTTTGGGAATGTAATCTGGATCGTATATCGGAATCATCGAAAACACAGCAGCACCTGGATCAATTTGCACTTGATTTTTCATTATTACAACTGTCTCAACATTGTAGTAATTAAACTCAGGATCCATGGGTTTGCCCCATCCCCAAAATCCTGAACCGTGATTGGCTTCCACATAACCTGTAAAGCAATGAAAGTATGTTTTCCAATCTAGAGGATAGTCGTCCATTAGCAGCCTCCAACCTGGTGCCATTTTAGCACGCCAGGGCCAAGCGAGTATCATCGGCCGGCCCCAAACGTACTCATTATTGATTTTTTCTGCCCACGGTGTGCCGTGTAGCATCTCTTGAAGTAATTGACTATATCTCCACGATCCTTGGGTGATACCAGTATGTAGCTCTGAATCTAGTGGAATTGTATAACCAAGTTGACTTACCCCTCTCAGTCCGTGACATAGTCGTGCGGTATGATTTCTGTGATCACCGCTGGCTGGAATGTATTCGCGCAAATCTCCTCGCAAATTTTTCCACCATTCAGGGAAATGTTTTCCGCAAGGAATTGGTTCAGGTGCCGACTCTGCTTGCTCAGCTCGCTCCCATGTTAGATATTGATTTACTACAATGTCCATACAAATATGTATACTTTTTGTATTACAAGCTAGATAAATTTAAAAATAATACTTTATTAGTATCGCTAGCAAGTTTTATCTGCTGGTTGACCAATAAATCCCAGTTTGCTATAATACGGGTATAGTAACAAAACAGGAGCTGACCATGGGCTACAGGGTACTGGGTGAGCGTGATGCCAAATGGCAACCTCGCCGGGGACTGGAAGGTCCATTTTTCTACCCCTCGGGTCGTGTACTGTATTATGACCCAAAAGCAGGGCAATACTGGGATCCGACCACAGATTTCTATGTTTCAAACGAAGATGTTGCAGAATTACAACAGGATTTTCTGCGATTTTTAGCCGCAGATCACCGTGATCCCTGGCGTTCTGTTACAGTTTAACCCCGGTTGACCATTAAATCGCATTGTGCTATAATATGGGTATAGTAAACAAAAAGGACTCATATGGATCAAATCCAAAAAATCGCAATTAAAAAAACTTTTATATTCTGTGCCAGTG